>ENA-OSET01000561-OSET01000561.1-sediment-metagenome-genome-assembly--contig:-NODE-561-length-41167-cov-6.588075_pt1 | contig 41167 bp, 38 predicted proteins | sample MGYA00237882_ERZ534229 | MGnify/ENA primary metagenome ERZ534229 (study PRJEB26408, sample SAMN06266212) | sediment metagenome | isolation source: Hudson Canyon methane seep mesocosm | place: USA:Hudson...
ACAATACAAGCGCTCACCGAGCAAGGTCAATTAGTAGACAAAAAGGTATTTTGGCAGTTATGTATGCACGCCAGTCTTGTACACGATGCCCTTTACCAATATTTAGATACTATACCGTTAACCAAAGTACAAGTAGATCAACTGTTTCACGATATGTTGCTTGAAGCTGGCATGCCTAAATTAATGGCTAAAGCTTACCATTGGTCAGTAGCTAAATTTGGTGCCAACGATGTCTACCCTGACGAAGCGCAAGCTAATAGTGACTTTAGTTGTGAAAACTTTAAACAACTAAACAAACCCAATTAGATTGTAAAAAAGGGGAGTTATACATCCTCATTTACGATAGCCAATATCAATACAAAAAAGCATAACACCAGATTAAACAACGGAATTTGTAAGTTGCTTGGCATCATATAAATAAGACTAACCGCGGGGATCCAAATAATCCATGTAGTCACCACAGTAGTGGGAATTTGTACTTTGATGAGATCAGCAAACTGCATTTTTGCTTTCTGCCAATTGAACTGCTGATCCTTCCATAAAAACGCCAGAGCAATAAAGGGCCCAGTCAAAAAAGTAGAAAATACAAACTGATCAAAAGCGTTTTTTTTGACTATGGTCAGCCAGTCATTTCCGTCGCCAAACAACACTACCTGAAAATTATAAAATGCATTTATTATACTGCCTAGTAAGGCCCAAATTAGCACATAAAAAATCAGTTGTTGAATAGGCAAAAATCGGATCTTGCCACTCAAATACATATAAATAAAAGGCAGCAGACCACCAAACAATGCAGTTGAAATTGCCGCATAGACCACACCGTACTCAGCCTTTAAATCGGCAAAAAATTGAAAAGTCGGTTGTGAAGCAGGCCAATAGAAATAACTTAAGCCAATCGTTAAGGCAAACAACTGTAAACATAGGCCTGGTAATAAATTAGCCCCTATCGCACTTTTTATATTACTGATCAAGCGAGCACTACTGGATGGCTTGGATGTCATTTAGTTTTTTCCTGAATAGATATTTTTAACCACACCCGTCCGCCTGTCCAAGCGCAGCATGACGTCAATATAACTCCCCAAAGCCAGTCTTTAACCGTAATTGAAAGAGGCCAATCAACTACCAATGCATAGTTGGTTAAGTTGTAAGTACCATACGCAGCAGCGCCTAAAACAACACCTCGCCAAATGAAATGAAAACCAGTTTGTGTAGGTAATTGAACCTTAATGGCTAAAACTAAAATCGCTATTGGGTACAACAGATAGAAAGTAATCCAAGGCCAAATGATCGGCTGCTCGCGCATAATGTGCCCCATTGCCAGCTGATAACCATCCTTTGCAACCAAACCTAACCAAATACCATCAAGGATCAGTAGGCTAAGTAATATAGTGAAATAAGTCATTAAATTGGTTTTCATCTAGTTCCTATTAAGGGCTATTGATCTTTCATATGTCACCGATATTTTCCTCAAAATGTGCTTAATCAAGGCGAAATCTGTGAAGTTTGGTCACCCAAATAAACAGGTTTCAACGCCGAGTAAGTGCGTTTTGAGGAAAACCCTCGGGCTGGGCCATTTATTCGCCTACCTTCGTTGTTTACCTCTCGTTTAGAATGACTAAACTTCAAGGCAAACGCCTCGGTATCCAAATAAATGACCTCAGTCTCGAGGACGTATGAAAGATCAACAGCCCCTAGAGGAGTAAGTTTGTTAACTATTGTTATTCCCACTTTGAATGAATCCAAATCAGGTTATCTAGCTAAGATCCTTAGTGCCTATAATGGCGTTGCAGGTATAGAAATTATCTGTGTGGATGGTGGTAGTGCTGATGACACTGAATCGTTAATCAAGCAGTCAAAAGCCAAGTTAATTTGCACTGACATTTGTTCGAGGGCAGGTCGATTGAATGAGGGTATCAAACAAGCCAAATTTGATATGGTGCTGCTTCATCACCCACGCAGTATTTTAGATGTTGAGGGGATTAAAGCCTTAACGAATGAAGCATCTAAAATACCCTGGGGGGCATTTACTCATCAGTTTAATATTCAACACTCATTGTTGAAATTTACTTCTTGGTATTCAAATCGAATACGCGGTGATAGACGTGGGATCTATTATTTGGACCATTGCTTGTTTGCTCAAAAACAGTTGTTGTTTGATGTAGGGCTTATTCCAGAAATTGATATTTTCGAAGATACAGAAATCTGCTTAAAGTTGAATAAGAAAGTTAAACCGATTAGGTTGCCATATATTAGTCAAACCTCTGCCATTAGGTTTCAAACTAATGGGGTATACAGTCAGGCACTTAAAAACCAAATTCTTAAATGTATGTACTACCTAAAGCGTTCTGACAAAGAGATGAACAAAACCTATGAACAGCAACTAGAGCTCAATAGCCACTACCCAGATAACAAGGTAGCTAAAAAGCCACAAGATTAATTTAGCAATAATTCGTTTGTCAGTAGTCATTTCTAGTAGAGGGCTACCGGGCAGATTAAACTGTAATATTGTTATTTCGGCAAACATCCAAAATGAATTCGATTAGAATTAGGCCGACTCACTAATCAGTGGTGTATGGGCAACTGCAATGCAAAGGTGTTTAATTTTTTATTACTAATAGAGTATTTATTGAGTATATTGCTCATAAATCGCCTTTGAAGACGAATTTTCCTCCTAATAAGTTAATAAGGATCGCATTCATTTCATGTCAATCTTAAATCAAAGTCGGATGACCTTGTTATCAAGGTTGATGGCTGTCTTGATGTTTTTGGTTTGTGTAGCCGTTTTTATGCCTATTATTATGCACTTTGGCAACGCATTAACGCCGGTAAAAAAATCAGCGGAAAATGGACAAGTATTCCTTCAATCGACAGATTTTTCTTCAGATAACAAAGTGGCTTTATCTGATGGCTGGCTATTTTTTGAAAGTAAACTTGTTCAGCCTCAAGATGTGCAAAAGTTGCTCAATGAAGCGCGTATTGTTCGAGGTATAAGTGGCTGGCAGTTAACTGCCCAAGATGGTAACCAAGTGAATGGTTTTGGCACCTATCATATCACTGTCAACTTGCCACTTGATAAGCTCGATTTAGCCATACAAATCCCACAAATTGAATCTGCTTATCGGCTGTATATTAATGACAATCTTGTGGCAACAGGTGGCGAAGTTTCAGAATCAAAGTCCACAGCCAAGCCCGGTTATAACGCCAAGATTGTGTTAGTCCCGAATGAGCAAAATAGTTTCACGTTAACGTTGCAGGTTTCAAGCTACCACACTGCCTGGGGCGGATTGTGGTCGCCTGTTGTGATTGGTGCGGCGGACGAGATTTTTGCGACACAACGCGATTTAGTAGCACTTAGCATGTTTATTCTTGGGGTATTAACTATTACCGCCGCGTTTTACTTAATTCAATTTTACTTACGGCCTAATGAAAAACTTCCTTTGGTGTTTGGTTGTTTATGTATGTTGTTATTTCTTAAGGAATTTACGAACGAACATATGTTGTTTGTTTTACAGTTTTTAGGCATTAATTTTAGTATAGGTCTGAAAATAAATTATTTAACCTTCTACCTAGGCGTACCTACGCTGTTGTATTTTATGCAGCTTTGTTTCCCACAAACATTCAAAGCAAAAATCACTAGGGTGTGTTATCTGATTGCTGCGGTGTATTCGGTATTTGTTTTAGTTAGCCCAACACAGATAATTGGTTATTCTCTGCTGAGTTATCAAATTTTTTGTTTAATAGTCACTCTTTATCTTATAACTTGTCTAGTCATTTCCAGTGTAAAAAAATTGCCAGCGGCAAAGATGATGATTCTTGGTTGCCTTATTCTGAGTATATTTGCCATAAACGATATTCTTTTTATGTTAGATGTTGTGTCTACTGGTCGCTTTTTTAGTTTAGGTATTGTGGGATTTATCATTTGCCAAGGTTATGTCATTAATAACCATTTTAACAACGTGCGAAGTCGCAATGAATCATTATCTTTGCAACTGCAACAACGTAACCTTGAGTTACAGGAGCTCGGAGCTGGCCTTGAAACAAAAGTCGAACAGCGCACCCAAGAGTTAGAACAAGTTAACCGCGAACTGCAGACGTTAGCCGAAGTTGATAAATTAACCGGGGCGCTTAATCGCCATGGATTGCAGAAATACTTACAAACTTCCTTTGAAAGACTGCGCCGCTCAGGTCAGCCAAGCAGTATAGTGTTATTCGACTTTGATAATTTTAAGAACATTAATGACTCTTATGGACATGATAGCGGTGACAAAATATTAATGTCTGTGGTTAAAATAGTGAACGATTTGATTCGAGAACAAGATAAAATAACAAGATGGGGGGGAGAAGAGTTTTTGCTGTTGTTACCTGATACTGAAATACAGGGCGCACTAGCCATCGCAGAAAAATTACGTTTGGCAGTGAGTGAACAACTGTCTAATACTGTCGCCCCTGAAGTACCCGTTACTATTACTGCTGGGGTGGCGCAATTTCAACAAGACGAAATATTTGAGATACTGTTTAAACGAGCAGACAACGCGCTGTATAGGGGTAAACGTATGGGCCGCAACTGTATTCAGAGCTAAAGGCAATTTTTGATGCTTTAGCTGAATTAGCCATTTAATAATTCTCTTAGTTTTTTTTCAGCTAGTTCTGCAGGTGTTAATCCTAGGTCGCTAGTATCGTCCTCTGGAATAGGATCACCAAATAGCTCAGCTAATTGAGCTTTTGCTTGAGCAGATTTTTGTTTATCAGTGGGTTTGAATTCGCCGTCACTGGGTTTGAAATAATCACAAAAGTTTGCACGCTCAGTATCGCTTATATGTTCTGCTCTTTCTTCTTCACAACGGCCCCTGACATAGTACACACACATTTTGCACACATGTTGATCGGTACCACATTTATCGCACTCCTCACGCCGTGACATAGGCATAATGACGTCGACTAATGTGCTGTTACATTTCCAGCAAGAAAACTCATTAGACATAGTGTTAAGTCCCTTTAAAATTGATCGAACATAATGGAATTGCCGTCTGGATCTTTTAATACACAATGGGTTGGGCCAGATTCACCTTTAGTAGGGGTATCTATAGCAACGCCATTGTTTTTCAAGTGTTTCTCAATGGTTCTGACATCAGTTGGATTAAAGGTAAGGATATTGGACTCGAACATACCTTCAAATAAACCAATTACAGTGCTGTCTTTTTGCAAAATAAGCCATTTATCTTTGATTGAACCACACTCAGGGTGAGCTTTAAAACCTAAGGTTTCATAAAAGGCTTTTGATTTAGCGATATCTTTTACTGTAAGACTGACCGAAAACTGACCTAAATCCACGTTACTCTCCTAAAAAAATCGTTGTTATGTTCGAGGTGTACGAAGCAGTAATGCACTAATTAATGAAAATAGAAATCCGATAGAAAAGACGGTAGCAAACATGACCATAGACTGAGTAAAGTTGTTACTCATTAAATCTGCGTAGTGGGCCAACTCCTTTAGCTGTTGCTCCATCACCATAGGTTCTAAGTTGCTTGAGCGAATTTTTTGTTCGGAATATTGCACGTAAGTAGCAGTAAATGTAGGGTTGATAAATTCTAAATAAAACCAATTATACAAAGCAAATATATGTGATGCGATCAAACTAATACCCAGCCCAACACCCAAAGCACCAACGAGGCCTAGAGGCGATGGGGCGCGTTTTTGCTTAAAGTCTTTTATACCCATAATCACCGCAAATGAGCTGATGATCATCATGCTGTATCCAACAATCTCACCTTTAGTGAAATTGTCTGGGTTAGTGCCTAAAACTAAATGGGACACATAAAAACTAGTCACTAACGCTAGGCCATATATACAGCCAAAGTGAAGTATAGAGTTCATTGGGTAATCATCCGAAATTTATTGAGATACTTACTTTATGTTATTTATTCGAAAAATAAAATTTTCAGGGGAAAAACGGGTGAGAGTAACGTTTTGAACCACCAACACTGAAAAAGAGACTTCATTCCTGAAGTCTCTTGAATGCTTAATTAAGTTAGTCGTGATTAACCGAACCAATACTATGAATACTCAAATCGGCGCCTTTAAACTCCTCTTCTTCAGTGAGTCGAATGGCGGTCACTTTACTGACAAGACCATACACAAGCACACCACCTACTAGCGCAACAAGTATACCTGCAACGGTACCTATTAATTGTGCGGTGAAAGATACGCCGCCCAATCCACCTAGCGACTCAAGACCAAATATACCAGCGGCAATTCCGCCCCAAGCGCCACATACGCCATGTAATGGCCAGACACCCAATACGTCATCAATTTTCTTGGTTTGCTGCATAATGGTAAACAGTTTGACAAAAATCCAACCGGCTATGAGTCCTACAAACAATGAACCTATGGGATGCATTACATCTGAACCCGCACACACCGCGACTAAACCTGCCAGTGGTCCATTATGAATAAAACCAGGGTCATTTTTGCCGAACCACAACGCTGCTAAAATACCGCCAACCATCGCCATCAGTGAATTCATTGCGACTAATCCGCTTATTCCGTCCATGCTTTGTGCGGACATAACATTAAAGCCGAACCAACCAATACATAGGATCCAAGTACCTAAGGCCAAAAAGGGGATGTTGGAAGGAGCGAAGGCAATCAGTCTGTTGTCTTTTTCGCGGCCTTTACGTAAACCCAAGAAATATACGGCAACTAAGGCTAACCACCCACCCATTCCGTGTACTACAACAGAGCCAGCAAAGTCATGGAAACTGGCGCCTGTGGTTTTTTCTAGCCATGCTTGAAAGCCATAGTTGCCGTTCCAAATAATCCCTTCAAAGAAGGGATATACCACTGCAACAATCAACGCTGATGCAATTAAGAATGGATAAAATTTGGCTCTTTCAGCAATACCTCCTGAGATGATGGCTGGGATGGCTGCAGCGAAAGTCATTAGAAAAAAGAATTTCACTAAATCATAACCATTATTGGACGCTAGCTCTTGTGCGGAGCTAAAAAAGGTAACGTCGTATGCTATCCAATAACCCACGAAAAAATAGGCGATACATGACACTGCAAAGTCAGTGATAATTTTGACCAGCGCATTCACTTGGTTTTTGTGCCTAACGGTGCCCACTTCTAAAAAGGCAAATCCTGCATGCATGGCAAACACCATGATCGCACCTATGAGTAAAAAGTAGGTGTTGGAGCTTTGCACCAATGTTTCAACGGCGCTGTTAATATCTTGCATTTTGACTCTCAGTTTAAAATTAGAATTATGCTAGGGAAATTTGTGGTTAACAGGTTATCTGTTAAACAGCATCATCGCCTTCTTCTGCGGTGCGGATTCGTATGGCGCGTTCAACTTCAAAGACAAATATTTTGCCATCACCAATTTTCCCGGTTTTAGCTTTGGCTGTGATAACTTCAATACAGCGTTCAACTTGATCATCTTTTAGTGCTATCTCAAGTTTTACTTTGGGTAAAAAGTCTATTTTGTATTCTGCCCCACGATAGGTTTCCGTATGACCCTTTTGACGTCCGTAACCTTTTACTTCAGATACGGTGAGTCCTGAAATGCCGGCATCAGTTAAGGCTTCTCTTACATCTTCGAGCTTAAAAGGTTTAATTATGGCTTCTATTTTTTTCAATTTGATATGCTCCTGACAGTAGTTTTTGACTTCATTTTACAGAAGCTTGAGGAGCAGGCGAGGAGAGTCTTTAGAACTAAACATGATAATTAAGTCTATTTTTTTAACGCTTGATTAACATTTGCTGAATGCCTATCGCTGAGTGTATTTTTGCTGACGTCTTTTCATATCTTGATTTTCTTTTATCCGAACGTATAAACCACACTGGTCAAGATAGACTGTCACTAGAGTACGTGGAATAATTGCCGCGTATTGATAATGGCGTTACAAAATAAAGGTCAAATAAAAATAGATGAGCATACTAAAACGAGTACAAATGTTGTTGGTTATTTGTTTAATCAGTGTCGGAATTGACCAAGGTACTAAGTGGTATGCCGCTGAATATCTTCCAAAGTTTGAGATGACCAGTTACTGGGGGGATTTGTTACGTATTGGTTACGCTGAAAATACCGGGGCATTTTTAGGTTTAGGCAGTGGTATGTCAGACTCTGCTAAATTTTGGATATTCGTTTGTGCGGTAGGTTTGATCCTTTCTGCTCTGTTTATTTACATCCTAAGAACTAAGACACAAACTGCATATGCATTAGCTTCTTTGGCGCTTATTTTTTCCGGTGGTATCAGTAATTTTTACGACAGAGCTACCAATAACGGCGCAGTGATCGACTTTCTAAATCTAGGTTTTGGCTCTTTACGCACAGGCATTTTTAACGTGGCTGATATGGCAATTATGTTAGGTGTGTTCTTATTGTTGTTTGCGAAAGAGCAAAAGGTCGACACCAAGGACGTTTGATCCTATGGCAAACAGTGATAAATCAGGTATCTATCAGTCACCTTTAAGTAAACTGTTTGCCCGGCAACAACCCAAAGTAAAAGCCAAAAAGGGTATGGCTAACTTGTTGCTTGTTTATGCAGAAAATGACAGTGAGCGAATTGCGCTTTTACTTAAAAAGTGGATTGAGGAAGAAACTCAATAACCTCATTATCTACTCGTTATTCTTTAATTTAGTTAGGGCTGCGCTATCAAATTTTATCCCCTTCCACCCGTGTAACATAAAATTTCTAATATTACCGTGGTCTGTGCCAGTAGGGTTTGCCAATACATCATTGCGGTAATAGCTGCCAAATAGACTAAGCGTTTCGGATTCACTTAATTGATGTAATTGAGCAAAGTAAAAAATCTTGCAGGAACCCCCATTACTGCCTGCATGGTTCAGTAATTTGCCATTGCTAAAATCAGTTGCTGTGTAAACATAAAATTGATTAATCACCTGCATCACTTGGTTAAAGTCAATGGCCTTTGGGTCGTGACGCAGAATGCTAAGCAAATCATCAATAATCATACTATTTCCTTTATTACGTCAAATGAAAACGTTATTTGGCAGTCAATATGTTTGAGTACTTTATTAACAAAGACTGGTGTTGTAATGGTATCGGCCATATTTTTTGATGTGGCTGAAATAAGAATGTCACAGTCTTGCAAAGGTATTTGTTGGCGCACACAAAATATATTCAGGTCGTCCAAATTATCTAAACTTTCATTCAAATGCACTGTACCAACAAAACAGGCTTTTTCTGGATGCTTATCGTATGTCGTACCTGCTACTTCCCTGTTTAGGGTGATGGCTTGGAATTTGTCTATTTGTAATAAACGAAAAGTGACTTCAATAGTGATGTGGGAAACTCCTAAATGGATGAAAATAGAAATAAAAAACTTAGTCAGAGAGACAACAAGCTAGGGCGCTTATCTTTATTCTATCTTTTTGCTGCTTTGGTTGTTAACTATTTATTCGTCTTTACGCCCTTCGAATAACCTAAGCTGAGTAATCTTGTTAAAGATGCAGGGCAAATGTTTGAAAGCTCTATTTCCACGTTTTTTAGGATTTATCTGCGCTCATTTATGATTGGCATTAACGCTTAGAAAATGTAGTGTGGGTGCCTAAAAATAATATCGAGATTTGAGATGCAGTCAAACAATTCAAGTGGTTCTTCAGAGCAAAATCCACAGTTTAATATTAAACCTTTGTTGCTCACCTTATTGGTACTTGGTGTTTTAGCCGTTTTTGTTAAGTTTCAATATTCAACGACTATTTCTCCTGTCAACGCTGATGCTCCTGTTGATGTATTTTCAAGTGAACGTGCCTTTAATTTTTTACAGAATCTTACTAAAGAACAAGTGCCGCATCCGGTTGATAGCCCTGCCAATCGAATTGTAGAACAGCGTATTGTTAGTTCATTAGAAAAGATGGGATATCAAGCTGAAATTCAAGCGACATTTATATGCCACGACTCAACACTTGGCTATGCTCGATGTACTTACGTAAGAAACATTATTGTGCATATTCAAGGTTCAAGTACAGATAAAGGCATTTTATTAGCGGCTCACTATGACTCGGTTCCTGCAGGTCCTGGGGGCAGTGATGCTGGCGCAGCCGTTGGCACCTTACTTGAAACGGCACGTTTGTTGTCGTTAACCAAGCAACCAGTAAACACTATTGTTTTACTATTCAATGAAGGTGAAGAATTCGGCTTATTTGGTGCACGAGCTTTTATGGAGCAACATCCCCTTGCCAAACAATTAAAGCTTGCGATCAATGTTGAAGCGCGAGGTAGTTCCGGTAAAAGTGTGATGTTTGAAACTGGCGAAGACAGTGGTTGGCTTGTTAGTTTATATAGCAACTCAACACCAGCACCTTTAAGTAGTTCTTTATTTTATGAGGTGTATAAGTTCTTACCTAACGACACCGACCTAACCGTTTTCAAACAACATGGCTTACAAGGTTTAAACTTTGCCCATGCCGATCGTTTGGCTCATTACCATACACCCTTAGACAACCTTAAAAATCTCGACCGTGGCAGCCTGCAGCATCATGGAGATAACGTGTGGGGTGTTGTTAAACAAATTAAAGATCTCAATTTGAGTCAGGTCAATTTAGGTAATATCGTTTACAGCGATATCTTAGGTTTATTTATTGTGCAGTGGAGTGAAAGTGGCAGTTTAGTCGCTTCCATATTTTCATTAGTGTTATTTGTTTTGTTGAGTTTCTATTTTCGAAAGTTGCCACAGCTAAATCTAAAACAACAAGTTAAGAGCTTTTTCGGTCTAATTTTCGTTTTAGTTACCTCAGCTGCCGCCGGTTTCTTGGTCTTACAAAGTGTGCAATATTTCAGCGGGCATGGTTCACCGTGGCACACAAACCCTGTACCAATGCAGTTTTCTGTGTGGTTTGGTGTTCTGTTACTGGGATTAATAGCAGGCAAGTGGTTAGTCAAAAACTTGTCCGCAACAAACGTTTTGAGTTCGGCTGTGTTGCTATCGGCATTGTTAAGTCTAGTGAGCAGTATTTGGCTTACTGGAGTCAGTTTTTTATTCTTAATACCAACTGGTTGTGGGCTTGTAGGACTAGCGGTTTTGACTCAATTAGCCGCGTCGTCTAAACAACCTTCTGGTCTAGTCTACAGCTCAATATTTATAATCAATGCCGTTGTTATGGCCATTATGTTTATGCCTATTGCCTACATTTTGGAACTAATGGTTGGCTTCGGCATGTCACTAGCAATAGGTTTGATGTTAGGTTTTGTGATGGTTGCGTTATTGCCCCTGTTAAGCATAAAAACAGAGCATGCGTTTCACTTTAAACAATTAGTTTTTGGCATAGGGATTCTAACCCTAGGAATGCTAATTTGGACTAGCTTGCTGCCTGCTTATAGCGCTTGGATGCCGCAAAGATTAAATGTAAATTATGTGCAAAATGAACAAAATAAAGCTTTTATTACTTCAGGCTACAGTAATAATAAATTATCAAAGTCGCAGATTGATTTTTTGCCAGAATCGACAGCAGATTTAACCGTTTTACCTTGGAGTAGAGCGTCATTTCGTACGACTAAGGTCGCTTCACAACAACAATTTACATCTGAAATTCAAGTGAAAAATAAGCAGCTAGTTAAAAGTGAAATGCAAATTAGTGCCCATATATCGACACCACAAGTTAACGTTGAAAACGCTCAACTAAGTGACGTAAAAGTATTTGTACCAATCGAACTAGGGTTAATTTCAATAAAAGTAGGCGATGAAAGTATTCAATACCAAAATGATGAAAGTAATCGTAATGGGTTTTATGAGTACCATTGCCGGGGTGTGAGTTGTAAAAGCATCGATATAACTATGAATTTCATCTCGTTACCCAAAGTTGACAATGATAGAGACAGAAGCATTATCGTCATGGCGGCTTATCCTGGCGTACCTAAAGAATTTGACAGGTTTTTGCTAGCACGAGGTGAAACATCGGTTCCATCTCAGTCTGGCGACCAATCGTTAATTTACGCAAAATTCGAACTTTAATAATGTGCAATTATGTACTCTGATGCCATGTAAAAAATGAACTATTATTGATTGAAGTTAGAGAATTAGGAGTATATATGAACGTTGTGATTGGAAAATTTAATAATGAACCTTTTCATGCATTATCAAAAAAGGAAATTAGCCTATTACTAAAATTGGTGCCTAGCGAGTGGGAAAGCCAAGTGTCTAGCGTGGTGCTTAGTTCGAAAATAGTGAAGAAAACGAAAGTAGCAAAGCCGGTTGAATATAATGCCACAAGCAAACAGTTGACTATTTTTTCAAGAGGTTTGGTTCGCGAAGATATCGCCAGAAAGTTTTTGCTCGAGTTAGCAAGTATTAATACAGAGGAGGCCGCAAACTCTGATTTAGATGGCGACTTAGATAAAGTGATTAAACCGTATCTGGATAAATTTTTGAAGGCGAGGGTTTATACTAAACGAAGTTTGCTCAGCATATACCAATAGTTAGCGTATGTGCTGAGCTTATGTACCAATACTTTCATTTTGTCCCAGTAGCTTGTATTCTGCCAGTCTGCCCAGTATTGAGAGTAGACATCAAGTTAGCGAAATGAGTGTTTCCTATTGGCGTATTCATTATCAATTTGACGCAGCTTGTACTACCACTGCCACATCCTTTTCCTCTAATTCGTGAGCCGGTATTATTTTTGCGTCCATATCCCATCGAACTTAAGTAATCTACCAAATCAGTTAAACTAAACTTTTCTCTGGTGATTGTTATGCGTTCCACATTTTCATCATTGGCAGGCCAGAATATTTTATTTTCTTCTTCTGTTATTTTACCTTCACTACGTAATAATGTAATCGCTGGTTTATACCCAGCTTTTGCAGATTTCTTTAACCATGACTCACTCTCAACTTGGTCTTCTTTAACTGTGTGGCCTAGTTTGTATAAAATCCCTAAATCATACTGAGCAAAAGGCAGGCTATTTTTGGCGGCTCTTTTCATATATTTAAGGCTAAGTTCATTGTCGACTTCGGTGCCGTAACCACTGCGATAAAAAAGAGCTAATGCTGCTTGTGCATGTGAGCTGGCATTTTTGGCAAACTTTTTAATCTTTTTAAACAATAGATCGCAAGAATTCTCCCCACAAGCAGCGGCAACTTCTTCTGGCAGTGAATTAGCGAAAACGATATTTACATTGAATTGTTAATAAAAAAAACAACAGATAATTTCTAACGGAATCCATGAATAACTCTCCTAGTCTGTATATTTAAACAAGCCACGATGGAATTGTTTATTTATTATTCAAATCTCAGCATAAGAGGGATCGTTTAGAAAGTAGACTGAAACTCATGCAAAGTCGATTGTGCTTCTGAAACTTTTTGAACTCTGCGAGTGATATAAAAATTGCGAAGTCACGGGGTGAATAAATCATCTCGTTGATGCGGACACTATGTAAATAGCGAATTTATCATTCGAAGTATTAATTGATAGCCGACTGCCGTGCGATAAAAAGCCGGCGTTAGCCGGCTTTTATGAAATGTTTTAAATGCTAGGAGCAATTAAGACTTGGGAGTTCTACCGGCTTGTTTACGTAAGTTTTCAGTTAATAACTTCTTACGAATACGTGTACTGATAGGAGTTACTTCAACCAATTCATCATTATCGATGAATTCAAGTGCTTGTTCTAACGACATAACAATGGGCGGAACCAAGCTTTGTGCTTCGTCTGTACCTGATGCACGTACGTTAGTTAATTGCTTACCTTTAAGGGCGTTAACCGTTAAGTCATTTTCACGGGTGTGAATACCGATAACCATGCCTTCATATATTTCAACACCGTGGCCGATAAATAAACGTCCACGTCCTTGTAAGTTAAACAATGCGTTAGTCAGTGCTTTACCAGTTGCGTTAGCAATCAATACACCGTTCTTACGCTGGCCGATTTCTCCGCCTTTGTGGGGTCCGTAATGATCGAAGGTGTGGTACATCAATCCAGAGCCAGACGTCATAGTCATAAAGTCTGTTTGGAAACCAATTAAGCCACGGCTAGGGATCATAAAGTCCATACGAATACGGCCTTTACCATCTGGCGACATATTAGTTAATTCACCTTTACGTGTACCAATCTGTTCCATGATAGAACCTTGATGCTGTTCTTCAACATCTATGGTCACAGTTTCGAAAGGTTCATGAGTCACACCATCAACTTGCTTCAAAATAACTTCTGGGCGAGAAACGGCTAGTTCGTATCCTTCTCGGCGCATATTTTCAATCAATATGCCTAAGTGAAGTTCACCACGACCTGATACACGGAACTTGTCCGGATCTTGCGTTTCTTCGACTTTCAGCGCCACATTGTGGATTAATTCTGTTTGCAATCGTTCATAGATGTTACGTGATGTGACGTATTTACCTTCTTTACCACAGAACGGTGAATTATTGACTTGAAAGGTCATGGTCACCGTTGGTTCATCAACAGAAAGAGGCGGTAATGCCACAACTGTATTTGGATCACAAATAGTATCGGAGATCTTAAGTTCACCCACACCTGTTACTGCAACAATGTCACCCGCGTCACCAGAATCTACTTCTAGGCGCTGTAGCCCTAAATAACCTTGCACTTGACCAACTTTAGCGTTGCGAGTTTTGCCATCAGCGCCAATTATCGTCACTTGTTGATTAGGTCTAACCGAACCACTGGTAATACGACCAATGCCGATTACTCCCACGTAAGAGTTGTAATCAAGTTGCGAAATTTGCATTTGTAATGGGCCGTGCATATCGGCAACCGGCGGCTTAACATGTTTTATGATTGTTTCAAACAAAGGCGTCATGTTATCGCTAGGTACATCCAAGTCGTTAGTTGCCCAACCATTTATGGCTGATGCGTAAACGACTTCAAAATCGAGTTGGTCGTCAGTTGCGCCTAAATTATCGAATAAATCAAAGACTTGATCCATAACCCAGCTAGGACGAGCGCCCGGCTTATCAATTTTGTTGATAACAACGATTGGTTTCAAACCTTGAGCAAAGGCTTTTTGTGTCACAAAACGTGTTTGTGGCATAGGGCCTTCTTGTGCATCAACCAATAACAATACTGAATCGGCCATAGACATAACACGCTCTACTTCACCACCGAAATCGGCGTGACCAGGAGTATCTACTATATTGATGCGGAATTCGTTCCATTTAATTGCAGTGTTTTTCGCAAGAATGGTAATACCACGTTCTTTTTCAATATCGTTTGAGTCCATCACACGTTCTTCGGCTACGCCGCGGCTTTCTAAGGTGCCAGACTGTTGTAATAACTTATCAACTAGGGTGGTTTTGCCGTGGTCAACGTGGGCTATAATAGCTATATTCCTCAAATTTTCGATTGAGGTATTGGGTGAACTCATTGTTTTTTACTCTCTTAGGGCCACACATGTGTCACTTAAGACTAGGGGCTGTTGATCTTTCATATATCCTCGACGACTTATGAAAAACCAACAGCCCCTTTTACTCGCTAAAGTAATACGTAGCTTAGTTGCTGAAATTTTGTGCGCGCGGATTATACATTTTAAAAGAGTAAAGGCGACAAATCATTTGAACATTAAAACGATATTAAAATTTTACTGGGATTTGTATCTTCGGGTAAATTTTAAAGGTTGCCCGTGTTAGTTGCTGATAATTCTTAACTTTAGCGTAGATAATAAAAAACCGGCGAAAGCCGGTTTTAATTTAATCTTTTAAAAGCTCGAAGCTCGAAAGTTTACCCTTTAGACGGACGTCCAGCTTGCTTACGCAGGTTTTCAGTCAATAACTTTTTGCGAAGGCGTATGCTGACAGGTGTCACTTCAACCAATTCATCATTGTCGATGAATTCAAGAGCTTGTTCTAACGTCATAACAATCGGTGGCACTAAGCTTTGCGCTTCGTCGGTACCTGATGAACGTACGTTAGTTAATTGCTTACCTTTTAGGGCGTTAACGGTTAAGTCATTTTCACGAGCATGAATACCAATAATCATGCCTTCGTATACTTCAAGACCGTGGCCGATAAATAAACGTCCGCGACTTTGTAAATTAAACAAGGCGTTAGTCAGTGCTTTACCGGTTGCGTTGGCAATCAATACACCATTTTTACGCTGACCAATTACACCACCTTTGTGTGGGCCGTAATGATCAAACGTGTGGTACATCAAACCAGATCCTGAGGTCATGGTCATAAAGTCAGTTTGGAAACCAATCAAGCCACGGCTAGGGATCATGAAGTCCATACGTATACGGCCTTTACCATCTGGTGCCATATTGGTTAACTCACCTTTACGTGTACCCAACTGCTCCATTACGGAGCCTTGATGTTCTTCTTCCACATCAATAGTCACTGACTCGTAAGGTTCGTGTGTCGCACCATCAACGTCTTTTAAAATCACTTCTGGGCGAGAAACGGCTAGTTCGTAGCCTTCACGGCGCATGTTTTCAATCAAGATGCCTAAGTGAAGTTCACCACGACCTGATACGCGGAATTTATCCGGGTCAGTAGGTATTTCTTCAACTTTCAGTGCCACGTTGTGGATCAGCTCGTGTTGCAAACGCTCAAGGATATTACGTGACGTAACAAACTTACCTTCTTTACCTGCAAAAGGAGAGTTATTAACTTGGAATGTCATGGTGACTGTTGGTTCATCAACAGATAGAGGCGGTAACGCTACCACTGTTGCCGGGTCACACACTGTATCTGAGATTTTAAGTTGGCCAACACCAGTAATTGCAACAATATCACCCGCGTCAGCAGAATCAACTTCGTGACGTTCTAAACCTAAGTAACCTTGTACTTGTCCAATTTTACCATTACGCGTGTTACCGTCAGCACCAATAATAGTCACTGCTTGGTTAGGCTTAACTGAACCACTAGTAATACGACCTATACCAATTACACCTACATAAGAGTTGTAATCAAGTTGCGAAATTTGCATTTGTAATGGGCTGTTCATGTCGGCAGCTGGTGGCTTAACGTGTTTGATGATTGTTTCAAACAAAGGCGTCATGCTATCGCTTTCTACTTCTAAATCGTTGGTAGCCCAACCATTTATGGCTGATGCGTAGACTACTTCAAAATCGAGTTGATCGTCAGTTGCGCCTAAGTTATCGAACAAATCAAATACTTGATCCATAACCCAATCAGGACGTGCACCTGGCTTATCAATTTTGTTGATAACAACGATTGGTTTCAAACCTTGAGCAAAGGCTTTTTGTGTCACAAAACGTGTTTGTGGCATAGGGCCTTCTTGTGCATCAACCAATAACAATACTGAATCGGCCATAGACATAACACGCTCTACTTCACCACCGAAATCGGCGTGCCCAGGAGTGTCAACTATATTGATGCGGAATTCATTCCATTTAATTGCCGTGTTTTTTGCAAGAATGGTAATGCCACGCTCTTTTTCGATGTCGTTTGAGTCCATCACACGTTCTTCGGCTTCGCCGCGACTTTCTTCTAATGTACCCGATTGTTGTAACAACTTATCAACTAGGGTGGTTTTGCCGTGGTCAACGTGGGCTATAATAGCTATATTCCTCAAGTTTTCGATTGAGGTGTTTGATGAACTCATTGTCTTTTCTCTGTTAGGGCCGCACATGCGTCACTTAAGACCATTACTCGCTAAAGTAACACGCAGCTTAGTTACTGAAATTTTATGGGCGCGGATTGTACAGTTTTATCCTACATTTAGCGAATTTCTAATGCATATAGGTGTAAAAAAAAGAAAGACTCTCAATTGGCTAACGTTGCATTAACATTATGGGCACTATTTGGAGTATTTAAGTGCGCCTGATCAATTTTGGTGCATAAATGCTCCGCATTGGTGCGTTCAATGATGTTTTTTTCGTTTACTCTATTCTAAAAAGACATAAACAAAAGGCATTCCAATCACTTAGGTATGTGGCATGATTATCGCTTTATATAGGCAAGTTTTAGAATTTGGAGTGAGTTGACTCCGACTAATATATTTATACTTTTAATCTGGAGGACACCATGTCAGCACAAAAGGCCTTAGACCTTATTAAAGAAAGCGAAGCTAAATTTGTTGATTTACGCTTTACCGATACCAAAGGTAAGGAACAACACGTTTCTATTCCTACTCATCAAGTGAATGAAGACTTCTTCGAAGAAGGCAAAATGTTTGATGGTTCTTCTATCCTAGGTTGGAAGGGTATTAATGAATCAGACATGATTTTGATGCCTGATGGTGAAACAGCAGTTCTTGATCCCTTTGCTGAAGAAACGCAAATCAATATCCGTTGCGACATTCTAGAACCTATGACGATGCAAGGTTATGATCGTGACCCACGATCAGTAGCCCGTCGTGCAGAAGAATATTTGATATCTACAGGTATCGGTGACACAGCATTGTTTGGTCCTGAGCCAGAGTTTTTCTTGTTTGACGACGTACGTTTCCACACAGATATGTCGGGTTCGATGTTTAAGATTGATTCAAGCGAAGCTAAATGGAATTCTGGTGCTGAATTCGAAGAAGGCAACATGGCTCACCGTCCTGGTGTTAAAGGCGGTTATTTCCCTGTTCCTCCTGTTGATTCATCTCATGATACCCGTGCTGCTATGTGTATGGTTATGGAAGAGATGGGTTTAACAGTTGAAGCCCATCACCATGAAGTTGCGACTGCTGGTCAAAACGAAATTGCATGTCTTTTCAATACTTTAGTTAAGAAAGCTGATGAAGTGCAAATTTATAAGTATGTAGTGCATAACGTTGCACATGCCTACGGACAGACTGCTACCTTTATGCCTAAGCCTTTAGTTGGCGATAACGGTTCAGGTATGCACGTTCACCAATCAATTTCTAAAGATGGTAAAAACATCTTTGCTGGTGACAAATATGCCGGAATGTCTGAAGAAGCCTTGTTCTACATTGGCGGTATCATCAAACATGCTCGCGCAATCAATGCTTTCACTAATGCTTCTACTAACTCGTACAAACGTTTAGTGCCTGGCTTTGAAGCGCCTGTTATGTTGGCATATTCTGCTCGTAACCGTTCTGCTTCTATCCGTATTCCTTTTGTAACTAGTGATAGGGCTCGTCGAATTGAAGTGCGTTTCCCTGACCCAACAGGTAACCCTTACCTAGCATTCACTGCTATGTTGATGGCTGGCCTTGATGGGATTAAAAACAAAATTCACCCTGGCGATTCAATGGACAAAGACTTGTATGACTTACCTGCAGAAGAAGCAGCAGCCATACCTCAAGTATGTAGTTCATTTGAGCAAGCACTAGAAGCTCTTAACAACGACCGTGAGTTCTTAACAGCCGGTGGCGTTATGTCTGATGAGTCTATTGATGCTTATATCGAGCTTAAGAGTCAGGAAGTTGAAACGCTTAACATGACAACTCACCCAGTTGAGTTTGACATGTACTACAGCGTTTAATATTTCAAGCTTTTAGCTGGCTATCTCGGATAGTTATTAAAATAAATAACAAGCCCGCATTTGCGGGCTTTTTTTTAGCTGTAATAAGGCTACACTTGATTTTACTGGTTCAGCGGCAATCGTGCCGATGATTTTTGGAGTGAAAACGAACAATGAAATTCAGCGCTGTTATTTGTTTATTGTTTCTGTGCATTAGTGTGTCAGCACAAGTGGTTTACAAAACGGTAAAGGCTGATGGCACTGCGGTTTACAGTGATGTTCGTAGCGATGGTGCTGTGCCGGTTAGCTTATCATCAATGAATAATGTTGTTGTACCTGCGTTAAATAATGCTTCAAGCCAGCCGAATAGTAAAAATAATCCAACAAAAAAATTAAAGCCTGAAGTGCAATATCTAGTGTCCATTCGTTCTCCGCAAGCTGAGCAAACATTGCGTGATAATTCTGGTTTAGTCACTATTAATGCGGATGTTTTACCTAAAAAGGCCGGTAAGTTTCAATTAGTCTTTGATAATCAAGTAGTTAAAACCCAATCAAATGGGCAGTTTAAGCTGGAAAGTGTCAATCGAGGCGCTCATTCCATTCAAATTCATTTTCTCGACAACTCAGGCAAGATCCTTGCATCGTCTAAGTTGCAGACCTTTTATCTGCAAAAAGCTTCTGCTCTGATCAATGTCAACTAGTACTAAATAAGCATATTGTATAAAAATTAGTATCTATATCTAAGCAGCTAAATAATACTTTGCACCATATGGGTGCGTGAATGTTGAGTTTATGTCTGAGTCTGTTACTACTGAAAATTTATTAGATAACCTGTCAACTGCTGTGCTTGTGTTGGATGACAACATGATCCTGCAATATGCTAATCATGCGGCACAAGCTGTATTTGAGCGTAGTTTAAATTTGTTAATCGGTTATTCATTCAATCAGTTTATTGCATCTTCGAGTCTTGATTTTGTGCGTTTTCAAAATTCCATGCAACATGGCGAAGTGTATTCTGATGGAGAAGTTACCTTTAAATTCACTGATGGTAGACATACGCAGGCTGATGTCTCAGTGACCAGAATGTTGGAAGACCAAAATAAACGATTATTGCTCGAAATTAGATTGGTAGAACAACAGAAAAAAATAAGCCAAGAAAATCACCAATGGGCTCAACAACAGGCCGCTCGAGAGCTTGTACGTGGATTAGCCCACGAAATTAAGAACCCTTTGGGCGGTATCAGAGGGGCAGCACAACTGCTTGCTAAACAATTGCCCAGCGAGGAATTACAAGAATTTACCCAAGTTATTATCGAACAATCCGACAGGTTAACTAATTTAGTTGATCGTTTGTTGGGACCAAATTTACGGCCAAATTTTGATTGGCAAAATATACACAAGGTACTCGAAAAAGTGTGTACTTTGGTGCAACTGGATCCAAGCCATAATATTCTCATTACAAGGGATTATGACCCGAGCATTCCAGATATATATCTGGACCAGGATATGTTGCAGCAAGCCACATTGAATATAGTGCGAAATAGTGTGCAAGTGTTATCAGACAATCGAGAAATCGCCGGTGAAATAACCATTGTCACTAGAATAGAGCGCCAAGTAATTATTCACGGGGCGTCTTTTCCGCTTTGTGTAAAAATTCAAATTATCGACAACGGACCTGGTATACCTAGCGAACTTAAAAACACACTTTTTTACCCAATGGTTACTAGCAAAAAAGAGGGCAGTGGTTTGGGGTTATCGATATCTCAAACATTGATTGGTCATCATCGAGGAAAAATTGAAGTTGATAGTTGGCCAGGCAGAACAGAATTTACATTATATTTACCGATTGATAAAAAGGATCCCCAGAAATGAGTGCAGAACCTGTATGGATAGTAGATGACGACAGCTCGATTCGCTGGGTATTACAAAAAGCATTACAGGCGGCAAATATACCTTGCTTCAGTTTTGAAAACCCTGAAGATTTATTATTACAATTAGAAACCGGACAACCACCTGAGGTGATAGTGTCGGATATTCGTATGCCACAAATGGATGGTATGGTTTTATTGGGTGAAGTGCATAAACGTTTTGAAAACATCCCTGTGATCATTATGACGGCACACTCTGATTTAGACAGTGCGGTAAATGCTTATCAAAGTGGTGCATTTGAATACCTACCCAAACCTTTCGATATTGATGAAGCTGTAAATTTGGTACAACGAGCCTTAACTCACTCACGGGAACAGTCTAGTAAAAACCAACCACCTGAACTGGTCAAGGCGACCGAAATTATTGGTGAAGCACCAGCCATGCAAGAGGTATTTAGGGCCGTTGGACGTCTGTCTCGTTCTAGTATCAGTGTCTTGATTAATGGTCAGTCTGGTACAGGTAAAGAATTGGTGGCCCATGCGTTACATCGTCACAGCCCTCGCTCGAACAATACGTTTATTGCTCTGAACATGGCTGCAATACCGGCAGATTTGATTGAGTCTGAATTATTTGGTCATGAAAAAGGTGCATTTACGGGTGCTCAAGCGGCAAGACAAGGACGATTTGAACAAGCTAATGGCGGCACATTATTTTTAGATGAAATAGGTGACATGCCACTAGATGTACAAACTAGATTGTTACGAGTTTTAGCTGACGGACAATTCTACCGAGTTGGCGGGCATAACCCGGTGACAGTCGATGTCAGAATTATTGCTGCAACTCACCAAAATCTGGAACTACGTGTGTCCGAAGGTAAATTTAGAGAGGATTTGTATCACAGATTAAATGTTATACGTATTCATATCCCCACACTCAGCGAAAGGCGTGAAGATATTCCCTTATTAGCCGGACATTTTTTACAGAAAGCCGCAGCAGAACTCGCTGTAGAGGTTAAATCTCTTAGCAAAGAAACCAAAAAAATTCTATCTAACTTACCTTGGCCAGGGAATGTACGTCAGCTGGAGAATATGTGTCGTTGGTTAACGGTAATGGCTAGCGGTCAAGAAGTATTGCCTCACGACTTACCACCAGAAATTCACCAACAACCTGTATCAATCGACAAAACGGCGACAACAGGTGATTGGCAAACGCTACTTGCTAACTGGGCAGATACGCAGTTGCAATCTGGGCATAACAATATCTTAGATGATGCGATTATGAGTTTTGAAAGGATTTTGTTAGAGCGTGCTTTACACTACACTCATGGACACAAACAAGATGCGGCTAAACGTTTAGGTTGGGGCAGAAATACCCTTACCAGAAAGTTAAAAGAGTTAAATATGTAGCTGGCTGTCAATGTGATTTAGGTTGGGCAAGGTTTTCCAAGCCGTATTTTTTCAGTAATGCTAGATAACGCCCATCATTGTGCATTTGAGTAATACAGCTATCTAAGGAAGTAAGAAACCCAGTAGTGTCAGTGATATTTTTGCTGTTTTTAGAAACTGTAACAAAGTAGTCTCTAAAAGAGACAGTAAATTTAGGGACTTTTATCTTATCGGCAACCCCCAAGGTTTTTGCTCGCCAATAAAATGTTTGTTTGCTATTAGGCATAATATCAAATCTAGGGTTACTACTTAATAACTGGGCAAACATAGCGTCAATACTATGTCCTTCGCTAATTTCACCTACAAGACGTTTCTTGTCTATCAATGCTAAAAGTTCAGGGGTGTAGGTTAAACCTGCCAAATGTCCAATTATTAGAGGGTGTAAATCCTCAATTTTATGAATATCTACCTTGCTGTCTGCGCGCATGGCAAAACCGTATTCAGTGGTAAATATGGGCACTTTGCCATATACCACGAATGCCTCACGCTCCTTTTTATAACTATATAGACTAATGTCCAACTCGCCACTTTGCATATATAGATGAGTTCGTTTGATTGGCAGTTTGCTGTAGGTGAGTGTGAAATTTTTCTTAGGCAAACATTCATTTAACACATCTTTTCCTAAACCAGATAAATTGTGTTTAGATTCAGAGAAGAGATAGGGAGGCCAATCAATATCATTTAATACTAGTTTATTGGCATAGACTAAGGGTGCAAGAACCCATAATATTAAGAATAATAATATGTTAAGTGAGTAATTTTTTTTCATAGGACTAGAGTATTATCAACACAGTGTCTATAACGTATAACATTATGTTTCTACATTTGACAGTTATGCAATAAGGTTAATGGTGAATTTTTGGGTTTCATACTTAATTATTTAGCACGCTCGTTCGTCAGCAGTGCTGCCATACCGCTATTAAATGCTTGCATCCATTTACTTGAAAATTGCCCTTTGGCGATACGATTAATTTCGATTACGGCTTTTTTCTTGGGTCGTTGTAAATGACTCTGATGTGCTCGAGCATGGGTGATAGCGTCAAAGGTGTCTAGTATGGCAAGTAATTTTGCACCTTCACAAATATCGTCTTCTTTGAGTCCCAGAGGGTAACCACTACCATCAATGCGCTCGTGATGCTGCATTACAATTTTACGTGCTTCATTCCATTGATTTAGATTTTCCAGCAAACGAGCACTTTTATATACATGGGAGCGCATCAGATTAAACTCGACTTCTTCTAGTTTTTCTTGTTTATGCAGTACAGCAACGGGCATAAAAGCCATGCCAAAATCATGCATATAACAGGCAACGGCAAGCTGGACTTCATTTACTGGGGAACCGGCTATTTTATTGATGTAACCCGCTAACTTAGCAATGCGATCACCTCTACCTTCCCAATACATTGAACGTTTTTCTATAGGCTTCATCAATTCTCTGAAAAAGACCAAGTCTTCGCGTTCTTCATTGTTGATTGTCTTTGGTATACCCGTTGTTGCTATACTGACGGGTGCTTCAGATGACGGAGTTTCACCTTCTTGCTCGTACTCTTGGCCTAAATCAAGACTGGGATCAAGCAACAATACTGCTTTGGCTAACAATTGTTCATGCTGAGCGCTGTTTTCTGGTGTGATGCGTTTAATGGCGATTACCAGTTGCTCAAACAACTCTTTATCATATTCCGCTTGCCCAGTTTGAATACAACTTTGAACGAAGACTTTGACTTTATCCATTATCAATAACACCAGATCACTCATATTACTGGTGTATTTAATTTGTCCCTTACGTAAATAATCGAGTAAGTCTTCGGCATACTGTAAAAGAGGGATGAGAGGTGAAAAGTTAACTAAGCCTAAGTCACCTTTGATGGTGTGGATTGAGCGAAATAATGAACGTTGTAATTCGTTGTCTTCTGGCTTCAATTCCAATTCAATTAAGGTTTGCTCGCTGGCTTCATATAGTTCGTTAATTTCTTCCAATAAGTCGGTGAGAATATCTTCATCGAGATCTTCATGTTTAAACGTTTGCATAGGATGAGTAGCCTTAATAATTGAAAGTGCTTTGTGCTTGGTTAAGTATCGGCTAATTAGAATTTTTATTCATTTATTTGTGCCGAAACAGAAAACGTTAAAATATATCTAATAAATGCTAGGGGCCGTTAATCTTTCATATGTCACCGAGATTTTCCTCAAAATGTGCTTGATCAAGGCGAAATCTGTGAAGTTTGGTCACCCAAACAAACAGGTTTCAACGCCGAGTAAGTGCGTTTTGAGGAAAACCCTTCGGGCTGGGCCATTTATTCGCCTACCTTCGTTGTTTACCTCTCGTTTAGAATGACTAAACGAGAGGTAAACGCCTCGGTATCCAAATAAATGACCTCAGTCTCGAGGAAGTATGAAAGATCAACAGCCCCTAGGAGTATAATTGTTTTAGCTAGTGGCTAAAATGAGTATACTCAGCGCCCACTTAATTGATAAGGGTGTGCTTTGTTAGCGCTTTTACGCATAGTAGCGATATTCTTTTATTTTTTGTTGATTAATCTAATACTAATATTAATTTGTTTGCTGCGACCTTTCCATAGGGATAACGTACATGCAGCGGGTATTTTATATAGTTCTGTATCGGCTTTGTTCGGATTGAAACTTGATATTCGCGTACCAGATAGCGTCAAACAAGGTGGCCCTTATGTGTTTATTGCTAACCATCAAAATAGTTATGACTTATTGACTATTTGCGCTGCTGCACAAAAAGGCACAGTGACAGTTGGCAAAAAAAGTCTGAAGTGGATCCCCTTGTTTGGCCAAGTTTACTGGTTAACAGGTAACATTATGATCGACCGGAAGAACTCAGGACGTGCTCATGATACGTTGCAAGGAACTGTTCAAAAAATTCAAAAAAAGCGTTTGTCAGTGTGGTTTTTCCCAGAAGGAACCCGCAGTTATGGTCGAGGCTTGTTACCTTTTAAAACAGGTGCATTTCGCATTGCTAAAGCAACCAATGAACCCATAGTTGTGGTAACAGCCAGCAGACTAAACAATAAAATAAAATTAAATAGGTGGAACAACGGCACGTTAATAATTGAACTGTCGGAGCCAGAGTTTATGGATGAAAATAAATCCATTAAACAAAATGCAGAATATTTTCATCAAAAAATGCAACAACAAATCAAAAATATAGACGCAGAATTAGATAATTAAACGCCAGAGGAAAAGTTTATGAATTCAGAAAGTACATCCGAATTGGCCGAATGGCATGAGTTCAATCAAGAAACAGTCGAAGCATTGATTGAAGACGGCAGTGATGCAAGTCAAGCACATACTATTGAATATCATTTTGCTAGCGCAGATTTTGACGCGTTAGAAAAAGCGGCTGTTGATGCGTTCAAAGCCGGTTTTGAAGTGGGTGATGCTGAAGAGTTAGAGTTGGAAGATGGTGAAGAAGTGTTTTGTTTTGATGCTGTGGTCGAACGTATGTTAGATGCCAATTTAATCAATCAAGACACCGATAAGCTTTTTGCAATTGCCGAGAAACATAAAGTGGATTACGACGGTTGGGGCACTTATTTCATCGATAAAGATCAGGACAATACTTAGATAGTGCTTTAATTGTTTTAGGCTACTCTTAGCGCTGTCACGATGAATACAGCGTTAGCATGATTAATTACGATTAGTTTTTAGACGGTAAAATATCAACCCGTGACACAAATGTGTTATTGGTTTGGTTAGAGTTATTACTGTAAAGTGCTATAAAAGTGTCACAAAACATACATTTAGTTTTCACACGATAAGTGCACAGTGAGCGCACAATAAAAAAGGTTGGGAGAAACCAATGAAGAGCACAATATTCAAGTCACAAACAAAACGACCCGTTAAAACAGCGCTAACCATGGCCATTGCCCTGGCATTGAGCAATGGTGCAGTACAAGCCCAAGAAAATACTAAGCTCGAAGAACAAGAAGCTCAGAGTGAACGTCAACTTGAAAAAATAATCATTACATCAACCCGCCGGTCAGAGAACCAACAAGTTGTGCCGATCGCTGTACAGGCGATAAGTGGCGAAAAACTTCAACAACTAGGCATTGATAGCTTTGAAGATTACATCGCATTGCTACCAGGTGTCACCTCTGATGGTCAAGGGCCAGGCAAACAGGAAACTTATATCCGTGGTGTCTCAGCAGGTCGTGCTGCTGTTAGAATTTCCGGTATAGGCGGTGAGCCAAGTGTAGCCTTTTATCTTGATGAAGCTCCGATTACCACTCCCGGTCGTAATATTGATTTATATGCAGCTGACTTGCAAAGGGTTGAAGTTTTAAAAGGTCCTCAAGGCACATTGTTTGGGGCCAGTTCGCAAGCAGGAACAGTACGTCTTATCACCAATAAACCAGATTTAGACCTATTCAGCGCAGGTGGTGAGATAGGTATGTCGTCCACTAAGAACGGCGGCATGAGCAATAAATCTGAAGGTTTTGTCAATATTCCAATTATAGAGGATACGTTTGCGTTACGTATTGCTGGCTACAATTCTACTGATGGCGGCTTCATTGATAACGTGCTTGCCACTGATAGCTTACCGCTGGACAATCCAGGATTGGGAGGGCGCGTTCCTGCCATTCGACAGGAAGTCAGTAACTCCACGTTTGTAGAAGATGATTATAATGAATCAACACATCGCGGCATGAGAATTAGCGCATTATGGCAAATCAATGACGACTGGGATGTGTTAGTACAGCATACAAGCCAACAGCTTGATACTGAAGGTGCGTTTGAATATGACCCGACTATCAGTGACGATGACGACTTAAATGTTGCGACCTTTTCACCCACTAATGGTGATGATAAGGTGAATCTCACGCAATGGACGGTCAATGGCATGCTTAGTGGGCTTGAAGTGATCTACAACGGCTCGTTTACAGACCGAACGTTTCAAGGTCAGAGCGACTATACCGGTTATGTGAATGTCGGTCCCTACGTCCCTTACTACATTTGTACCTACCCAGCTTATGATGAATGTTTTAGCCCTGTAATGACTACTTCAGAACAATTTTCAACGGAACGTAGTGTTCACGAAGTGCGTTTTGCAACCAATGCAGATGATCGTTTTCGGGCAATTGGTGGGGTGTTCTATGATGATCAGCAACTCAACTTTTTAACCGACTTCACCTACGCGGGTTCGATTAAAGCGGGTTTCTCACCTAACTTTCCAATACCGGGCGCGTTTACTAATACAGATGGCAGCGCTCGCCCACCTGGTGTTACATTCGTCAATGATTTCCAATCAGATCGTGAAGAGATTTCGATATTTGGTGAACTGGCTTACGATGTGACTGACGACGTTACCGTTACCGTTGGTGCACGTCGGTACGAGATCGATATAGGCTTAATGGGACAGTCGTCATTCGGACAAAGAGCTGCCGGACCGGAAGCTAATGGTGGATCAAATGTGGATGCAAGACTCGCAGGTTTAACTCCAGCTAAGTTGTCAGGCACCATTTTAAAAGGGAATATTCGCTGGCAAATGAATGCTGACGCGATGTTTTATGGGACTTATTCTGAAGGTTTCCGAGGCGGCGGATTCAACCGTGCAGCTGGCATCGGCGGTATTCCTGCGACCTTTGATACTGATGATGTGGTCAGTCTTGAATTTGGCTGGAAAACAACATTGCTGGATAACTCTTTACGCTTTAACGGCGCCATATATACTGTTGATTTCAGCGACCTTCAACAAGGGATCCTAGATTTCTCTATAGCCAACACCTCATTTTTTGACAATGTGGGTGAGGCCGAAATCAATGGTGTTGAATTTGAACTTGAATGGACTGCGAACGACTACTTAGATTTGTTCGGCTCATTTAGCTATATCGATTCAGAATTGACTGCTATCCCTGAAACGCTTGTGAATATTGCACCTATAGGATCAAACCTGCCTTACGCACCAGAGTTCGAAGCAGTTTTAGGGGCACGTTTCTTCCAACAGATTGGCGATTTCTCTGCTGTTTACCAAGGCGTATACAAGTGGGTGGATTCAAGGTTTAATAGTCTAGCTGCTGCTGGTCGTGTCGAGTTGCCGTCTTATAATCAGCTTAACCTGTCAGCTAGTATTTCCAAAGATGACTGGAGAGCAACGTTCTTTATTGACAATGCTACCGATTCTCTTGGGCAGGTTGCAGCCGGTTCGGCCGATAATGTTTTCAGAGTTTCTCCAACACGACCTCGCACTGTTGGTGTTAGAGTGAGCTTTGATTATTAGCATTTAAGTGGGTGCTTGTAAGTGATAATTAGTCATTTTAAAGCATAAAAGGGTCGGCGTTTAATCACGCCGACCCTTTTTATTTTTGGAGCTGTATATACAATATTAAGTATATCCTGATATTTACCGAGATATTATTTTGCCAGATCAAGTAGAAAATACCCAACCTGAACACGTTATCAAACAGTGTCAATTATTGATTAATAAAGGCCTCTTGAGCGAAGCATCTGAAAACCTTGAAAATATGCTTGCGCAAAATCCGGGGCATATTGAAGGTATTTATTGTCTGGCAGTTTGCCAGCGTAAACAGCAAAAACATACCCAAGCCATGGACAATCTTGACCAAGTCTTGGTAAAAGTACCTGATCACGGCAGGGCTCATCAAGAGCAAGGTTTTATTCTCAAAGCTTTAGGAGAAACTTCCAAAGCCATAACGGCATTTGAAACAGCTGTCGGCTTGAACCCAACATTATTTGGAAGTTGGCGTGTGTTAGCAGATGAGCCTAGCTATTTGAAGCGTCAGGAAGCTAAGCAACATGTTGATTGGCTCTCTAGTTTACCCCCAGCGTTGGTCTCGGTTTCGAGCCTTATATATCAAAAACAATTGCACCGCGCAGAACGGCTTTGCCGTCACTTTCTCAAAGAAAATCCCCATCAACCAGAAGCGATGCGGTTACTGGCTGAGTTAGGTAACAAGTTTCAAATTCTTGACGATGCTGAATTTTTATTAGCCAGTTGCCTTGAATTTGACCCTAACTATAAAAGAGCCCGTCTGGATTACGTGCATGTTTTACATAAGCGCCAAAAATATAACAAGGCACTGGCACAAGCAAAAATCCTGCTAGATTCCGATCCGAATAATTCAAATCTAAAAATTGGCCTCGGCAATGCTCAGCAAGCTACTGGGGATTTCGCAGCGGCTATCAAAACCTTTGAGAGTGTTTTGCATAACGATCCAGACAATTATTCAATATATCTGACACTTGGCCATGCTTTAAAAACAATGGGCCGTGTTGATGATGCTATTCAAGCGTATCGCAACAGTTATCGTATCAAACCTGATTTTGGGGATGCGTTCTGGAGTCTGGCAAATCTTAAAACTTATCGATTTTCATCCGAAGAACGCCAGCAAATGCGAGATCAAGAAGCAAGCCCAACAACAGCGATAAACGACAAAATACATTTCTGTTTTGCCCTTGGCAAAGACCTAGAGGACAGCGAGATTTTTGACGAAGCATTCTCTTTTTATCATCGTGGCAACACCTTAAAAAACCAGCAGGATCGGTACGATAGTCAACCTCTTGATATATCGTTTGATATTCAGAAAAGCAATTTTGATACTGCGTTTTTTGAACGTAATAAAAAGGCCGGTTGCCCTGCCCAAGACCCCATATTTATTGTTGGGTTGCCGAGAGCGGGCTCAACACTTTTGGAGCAAATTCTGTCTTCACACTCTCAGGTCGACGGGACCATGGAGCTGGCCAACATCATTGGCCTAGCGCATCACTTAAATGGTCGACAAGCCGTTCAAGAGACTCCGCGTTACCCTGGGATCCTAAATAAGATATCGGCTGATGAGCTGACTAAAATGGGTGAGCTTTATATTGAAGAGACCCAACATCATCGCCAGGGCGCCATGTTTTTCATCGACAAGATGCCGAACAACTTCCGACACATTGCACTAATCCAATTGATTTTGCCTAATGCTAAAATCATCGATGCGAGACGCGATCCTATGTCCTGTTGTTTTAGCGGTTTTAAACAACTATTCGGTGAGGGTCAGCAGTTTTCTTATGATCTTGCCGATATTGGACACTATTATCGCAGTTATGTTGAGATTATGGATCACTGGGACAAGGTATTACCGGACAAGATTTTACGGGTACAGTATGAAGAGGTGGTAGCGGATCTGGAGACTCAGGTTCGACGTATTTTAGACTATTGTGGCCTTCCTTTTGAGCAAGCCTGTATAGATTTTCATAGTAACAAACGAGCTGTTCGTACACCAAGCTCCGAGCAAGTTAGGCAACCTATTTATCAAAGTGGTCTTGAACAATGGCGTCATTATGAGTCACATCTAGCGCCACTGAAAGAAGCACTGAAAGAAGCACTGAAATAATGCATAAATAGGAACAGAGTTGTGTTAAGTCCTCTACCTTGAAACAGAGGGGCGATACTCAGAATTATATTATCCGTGGTTTGGTAACTACTTCAATTGTGTATAAAGGTAAATAGCATGAAATATCTGTCTACAACTTGGTTTTTGATGTTGTTAGCGTTTGCACCAATAGTCATTGCACAGCAGAGCTCATCAACAAAAGTGAAAATTTTATTTGGCTCTTGTTTACACCAAGATGAACCCCAGCCTATTTGGCAGGCAATGAACCAAGAGCAAGCTGATTTTTTTGTTTTACTTGGTGACAATATTTACGGTGATACCGAAAATATGACTGAACTGAAAGCCAAATATGCCAAGCAGTGGGCAACATCGGGTATGCAAACCATGTTAGCCAATACAACTACAATTGGTATGTGGGACGACCACGATTATGGTGAAAATGACGCGGGTGCAGAATACCCACAAAAAGAAGCGTCTAGGCAGATTATGCTCGATTATTTCAAGGAGCCTAAAAATAGCGCAAGGCGTACTAGACCTGATGGCATCTACACCAGTCATATTTTGACTCAAGCCAATACAAAAGTGCAGATTTTATTGCCTGACTTACGTTGGAATAGAGGCCCACTCGAGTCAGTGGGCCGACTTAAATATATGCTCAGCAAAGCGCCAAACAATTTGGGGCCTTATTTACCTAGCAAAGATAAATCAACCACTCTGTTGGGCGAAACTCAGTGGCAGTGGTTAGAACAGCAATTACAACAACCTGCTGATATACGTATTTTTGCGAGCAGTATTCAATTTTTACCAGAATTTTCTGGTTGGGAATCTTGGGCTAATTTACCCCATGAAAGACAACGTTTTTTAGCCTTACTGGATAAATATAAAATTGATAACTTAATCATTGTCAGCGGTGATACACACTGGAGTGAGCTAAGCCAAATAACCCGAAAAAACGGCCAAGCTTTATGGGAAATGACAACCTCTGGTTTAACCGAAGAATGGAAAAGTGTTAGCCCCAATGATCACCGAGTAGGGCAGAGTTATAGTAAGGCAAACTATGGCGTGATTGAGCTTACAGGCAAAAACATAAGTATGACGATTAAGGATGTGGCGGGTAATAAGATAATGACAAAAACACTCTCCTTGGACCAAGATTAGTCTGCAAGTGTAGACTGCAGAATCACTCTCTTTACATGGGAACCTTTATGAAAATATTTTGCTTAGGTTTGGTTTTATTGTTATTGCATGTTGGTAATGCGCAAGCTAAAGATAGCTTTGCTGAGATGACTATTGCTGGCTCACAAGTACGCACACTCCAGTCTGAAATTGTTGATCAGGAATACCAACTACTGATTCAAACGCCTGCCGGTTATCGGCAATCAAATAAAACCTACCCAGTTATCTATTTTCTTGATGCTCAGTGGGATTTTCCATTAATGATCTCTACCTTTGGTCAATCCTATTTCGATGGTTTTATTCCTGAGGCGATTTTAGTCGGTATTCAATAGGGTGGTGATAACCCTGATCCTAATGTGTTACGTGCCAGAGACTTTACGCCTAGTAACATGCCAAGGGTGCCTAATTCAGGTGGTGCTGAGAAGTTTTTACAGTTTATCAAACAAGAGCTTATTCCTTTTTTGGGAAAGGAATATCGAACTAACAATGAACGAGTATTGATGGGCAGCTCTTATGGTGGTTTATTTACCCTGTATGCTTTGTTTAAACAGCCTGATTTATTTAACGGTTATGTTCCCACGTCATCCGCATCAGCTTGGGACAATAATCTTTTATATTCCTACGCCAAAGGTTTTTCCGATAAAAAGCTGACCAGACCCATCAAGCTTTATTCTGCCATAGGTGAGTTTGATAGCTTAATGCCAGCATTTGATGACCTTGTTAGCTTTTTCGAGAAACAAAACTTCAAAGATGTGTCTTTCAAGTTTGAACGATTAGCCCGGTTAGGACATGCGAGTGTTAAAGGGGCTGCCAATACTTGGGGATTACACTACGTTTTTTCCAAACCCAAATTAGCTTTGAGCAATGAAAAACTTAGCCGCTTTGTTGGTCAATACCAAGATGAAACATCCAATTCCCTGATTAATGTGTCGCTAAAACAAAGGCAATTACACCTTGAAATTGCCGGTAGAATGCACCCAGTCGTCGCAGCCACTGAGTTTGATTTTTATCAGTATGGCGCATTTTTACAAGCCAGTTTTGATGTTATAGCCAAGCCACAAAAAATGACGATAGAGAGTTTTTCTGGCGTTGAGCATTACTTGCGAGTGCACAAGTAACATTCTTTATCTCATACTTTTCTAAAGAGAAAATAAAAGGAGGGGTAATCATGGGGCAAAAATGCTAACTTTATTTGATTAACTCATTGAGTCCTGACTCCTTTTGTTTATTTGAGTATTTAGCAGACTCTATTTATTTGGATGATTAGTTTTTTGCATAAAAATGCACTTCAAATGTGTTGTATGTCACTAGCATGGATATTTTTTCTATTGCTGTGTTCAAGCACTGTGCTCGCGGAAAACATTACTCAGCCGAATGACAGAAAAATTCTTTATCCGATCGCAAAAGTCACCACTCAATATCAAGTTCAAAATAATTACTATTTAGATGTGCTTAAGCTCATATTGGCCAGAACTGAAGTTAGTTATGAATTGGAAATTGTCGAAATTCCCGTCATGCCTCAAAGTCGTACTTCAATGAATATCCAACAAGGTATGTACGATATTCATTGGTTGTCTACCTCTGAAGAGAGAGAAACTTCGCTCAACCCAATTCGTATTCCATTATTAAAAGGGTTGCTGGGATTACGTATAGCCATAGTTAATTCCAAAAATCCCGATTTATTATCAGGTTTTTCAAGCGTTGATGGTCTGAAAAAACTTTATGCAGGGCAAGGTCATGATTGGCTAGATAGTAAGTTGTTGCGCCATCATGGCTTCAGAGTGCAAACATCTGCTAATACTAAATCGCTGTTTGACCTCTTAATAAAGGGGCGGTTGGATTACTTTCCGCGCTCGGTACTCGAAGTGTGGTTTGAACTCGAGTTTTTCAACGATATGCCACTAAGTGTTGATGAGCATATCGCCATCTATTATCCATTAGTTAACTATTTTTTTGTACGTAATGAAGAAGTAGAAATGCATGAACAAATACAGCTGGGATTACAACGAGCAATTATAGATGGCTCTTTCCAAAATAATTTTGATGCGTATTTTGCACAATACATAGAAAAAGCAAATTTACAGACTGCAAAATCCATTCATTCCAGTTAAAACGCCTATCGATGACCCAACACTTTGGTTTCAGTTACCTCTAGAATAGTTTGAAAAGTGCGGTTAGCTCTCGAGCAAAACACTTCGACCAATGGTGCCCACTTGTTTGGTGTTAAATGTTTTTTATCAAATGAATAATGATTGAAGGTAATGTGTAATAAAATCTGGTTATCAAAGACTACCTTCTCACTAGCTTTATTTTTAAGGACCGACTGATGTTAGCAGTGAAAGACCTGTGCAAGTCTTATGCAGGTGAATCTGCATTATCCAATGTATCTTTTAGCTTAAACCGCGGTGAAGTGGTGGCGTTATTAGGTGCCAATGGTTCAGGTAAAACCACCACCGTTCAATCCATATGTCGATTAATTGAATGGGACCAAGGTGATATTACAATTGATAATGTTGATACACGTACTTCGTCTACATTTCTCAAGCAGATTGGCGCGGTATTGGGCGGATGTAGGAATACCAATTGGCGTTTAACCGCCAAACAAAATGCTGATTATTTTGCGCGATTACGCGGGTTTTCAGGCACCTCTATTCAGCAAAATATTGAGCAATTACATTCTGCCCTTGGATTAGATGAACATGCCAAAAAAGAAGTAATGAAGCTGTCTACGGGTAACAAACAGAAAGCGGCGCTGCTAAGTGCCTTAAGTTACTCACCTGACTTTGTGTTATTGGACGAACCCACCCTAGGCTTAGATTTTAACACCGTTAACGATCTGCAACTGATCATTAAAGAACGGGCTCAAACGGCAGAGCAGGGTTTTTTAGTCACCAGTCACGACTTGGGTTTTATCGACAAAATTTGTGACCGAGTAGTGGTGTTAGATCACGGACAATTATTGTTTGAAGGGTCGCTCGATACCCTCAAAGCACGACTATTTAAATATGAACTTAACATCGAATTAAATCAGCCAATAGATGTGTCTATCTTAAATGATTTGTGGGCGGGGAGGTTTGATTTACAAACTGACCAGCAAACAATCAAAGTGAATTATGAGTCCCCTGAGCAAAGTTTAAAGATGCTGCACTACTTGCATGAAAAAAACATTCAGCCTTTGCTGCTGCAAATTGAAAGTCTATCTATGGAAAAAGCCTATCAGACCCTTGTACAACAAAAGGACTCAAAATGAATCTACACTTATTCGTTAATGAAATGAGGTTGCAGTGGTATGAGATGCGTCAATATTGGTTTGAAACCTTCAGTGGCTTAATTTTTATTACTTGTCTCTTTTTGGGCCTTTTTTATGGCATTAAAGGTTTTGCCTTAGAGCAAGGCGATGGTCAGTCTTTAGACGGCTTACTCTTCGGATTTTTACTTTGGACATTTGCCTCAGGAGCATATGGTTCAGTTACTAAGAGTGTGATTGAAGACACTCAAAAAGGCTATATAGAACAGTTATTTTTATGCCCAAATGGGTTTATCAGTTTGATGCTTTCCCGCTCTTTGTCAGAGAGTTTTGTTGGCCTTGTTTTACTTACCGCGATTGCCTATGTTGTTATGGCTATTACCGGAAACTGGTTAGACATTAATTTAGCCTACTTTTATGGGATATTGTTGCTATCAGCACCTTCGCTGGTGGGCTTTGGACTGATGATAAGTGGTTTGGCGTTGCTGTTTAAACGGGTTGAAACCATAGGCGCATTCCTAACCTTAGGTTTAATGGGCTTGGTGGCACTAGACGGTTTACCGTTAAATGTTTTCTCATTTTTACCTTTTGTTCCTGGCGCCTCTCTGGCTAGAGATATTGTATTAGAGCAAAGCCCATTGAGGTTAGATCATTTGATGATTGTGATAGCTAATTCATTTGTTTATTTAGTCGGTGGCATTTTTGTGTTCAGAGCATTTGAAAAACAAGCTAAAAAACGAAATTTGATTGGCCAGTATTAAACGGCACTTTATCTCGGTCGCGTTAAAAACTCAGCATGACTAAGCACTTTGTTACTGGCCCGAAGAGTTAATAATTCGCCATGAAAGTAATGCACTTTATTCATTCTAGCGCCAGCAGAGGTGTTGGCGTGTTTTGTCATAGGGGAAAAATCAAGCTGCGTTGATAATTCAGCATGACCATTGACGTAAGAAGTAAACCTACTATTGTCATTGTCGTAACTTAAGGCGATGTTCGCCCATTGGTTGAGTGGGTGGGAATACTTGGCGTCAATTAAGGTGTATTTGGAATCACCGTCCATTAAAAAGGCATCCAAATACCAGCGGTTTTGCTCGGTAAAACGCATCTCTAGGGTAATTCGGTGTTGACTATTGATTGGGTCTTCAATGTGAATAATACGAGGCTCTTGACCCTTAGGTGTGGGTCCATAAGGTTTTAATACTAATTCCAGAGTAAAAGTTCGCATGTTAGCCACAATGTTGCCCTGAATTTGTAGTCGGTCATTTTCACCATCAAATATTGTTGATGTGAGTTGACTCGCGTTTATTAATTTAGGTTGGCCCTCAATATCAATATGATGACCGGCAATTTTAGCTAATTGGTTAAAATGCCATGTTTTTTGTTCTAGCTGAGCGCTATTTGCGTTTACGGTTATGACCCAAAGTAAGAGTAATACGCTGCAAGAATTTAAGTTAGTCATTATGTTGCTCAATATAATTTACAAATGTGGCCATATTTTCTAGATATTTTTTCAAGGTGATGGCTGGAATAGCTTGCTTAGGTTTATAAGGGGAAGTATCGAATTTGTCACCCACTCTACTCGTACTGTAATCGACGCTGGTTTCGGTAGCTTGATCGCCGAGTTTTGCGCCGATGTAAGGGTTGGTAATTCGAGGTAAAGAGGATGGCCAATAACCTTGTTGGTTAAGTTGATTTATAAGATTAGCGACGGTTTTGTCGCTAATCTTATCTTGTTCGGTAACCTTTCCGGTTTTTGCATCTTCTGTTATGTACCAAGATGAAATAAAAAAACGTGGAAGAGGATGAGAGATCTTTTCTACCGGTACTAAATTATCCGCTTGGGTCTTCAATTCACTGTATTGTGTTCGTAGTGCTTCGATATCCACTCTACCTGTTGAGGGATAATGTGATACTTGTGATGTCGCTTCATAGTCTACGAAGTATTCACCGTTATTAACATTCGACCCCCGCCTGTGCACAAATAAGGGTTTATTACTGCCTATTTCAACCATGCGGGGGTGGGTTCTTCCATCGCGTATTAGTGCATCGGGTAAGCGTAAAGATGCCAACCAACCTAGTGTTTGTTCAATGCCATCAAGGTATTTCTTATCCCCTGTCGATTTATAAAAATGCATCAATAAACTCAGGTTATTAACTGTTGTGCCTACTGATACTGATACCGGTTCATAACTTCTTGCCGCTGCAGGTTTCAAATCAAGTGAATATTGCAACGCCCATCCAGGTTGTGGGGCAGGCAGCTTTAAGGTTATAAAAGCATTCATGCCACGCTCAATAGCGACATCGATTCTTTTGTGTAAGGCATTATCATCAAGTGCTTGTGCGCAGAATAACAAAAAGCGCATATTGGTATTGGCGACACCATCATTAAAGGTGATGAAGCGTGAATAATCCTGTTGTCCTTGCACTGAATGCGCTTCAGCTGGCGGATAACGTTGTGGCCAGCCGCCCATGTCGTATTGACTATCAAGTACGAAATTGATGACCTTGGTTAATGCAGGTAAATATTGTTTATCGTGTTTTTCTTTATACAAACGTAATAAGAAAATACCGGCTTCGAATGTACCTTCGTCATCAAAAGTAGCGTTACCGTAATGGTGATGAAATTCTTCTAATCGCCAGCCATTTTTACCGATTGTGTTGTACCAATTTTGTAAAGACTCTTCACCTGCTAAGTCGAACATGTAATTCCAGCCACCGCTTGAATGTTGTCCTTTAATGAGTGCGTCTGCTACCTGTTGCGCCGCTTGATAATAAAAAATGTCTTGGGTTGCATGGTAGGCGTCTAGGAATAGATGGCCCATAGTGGCTGTGCCTGGTGGTTGTACCCAGACCATAGTGAGCTTAGCTTCCATTTCACCCCATCGCCTAGAAAAGTCGGGTAAATAGGACCACACATATCCCCCTTCATAACTAACCGTGTCAGTCATAACGCGGGTGGCGCGTTTCATTGTTTCTTTTACTGGTTGCTGCATGGATGTGGCAAAACTGGTAAAGCTAAAAAGTGATAAAAGACACAATATCAAACCAAGCGTTTTATTCTTTTTATTCAACATAATGACGTTTCCTGATGGCCTATTTTGCTCAATTAATTTTCAATATTTGCAATGCATATTCCTGTGGTAACTGCCATCTGGTTTAAATCATGGGAGTACCACGTTTACATAACTGAATAGAAAACCCCCAAGGGTCTTTGAGCATTTTTAAATGTGAACCATCATTTAGTTTGACCACGTCTACCACTTTAGCTCCGGCTTCTACCAGTCTGTTTGCATCAAGATCGGGATCTTCTGAAACAAAGGCTAAATGCACAATTAGAGGATCTATATTGTGGTAGTCAGGCACTTGATCGCTGGGGTTATTATAAATCTCAATCATGACCTGACCTGTCTCATCGGCTAAAAAATGGGTGTCGGGTGCTTTATCAAACTTGTGTTTAACGGTAAAACCTAAGTGTTGGCAATACCAAGCGGCAATAGCGATAGGGTCAGAGACATTAAAAGCAAAATGTTCGATTTTCATAAATTTTCATCAGTGAAATTAATATATTTAAACCATACCAATAACTGACCAAGGTAAAAGGCCACCGGTGGCACTTTTTGTGAAATATATTTAAATTGTTGTTTTGTAGATATATTTTGAGTGTTTTCTTAAGCTGGTAGGAAAGGGTAAGCAACCCATGTTTTGGGTTGCTTAATGAACAATGTTTAATCGTTGCTATGTAAACTGGCGTTTAAACCGCCCCATTTAGATGAATCTGCAACAACGGCTTCAACAACACCCGTTTGGCTGTTGCGACGAAATAATAGTCCGTTCATGCCTGATAATTGACGAGCCGCCACTACTTCGCCGTCTGGCGTAGTAACTTTGCTACCAGCCGTTACATACAATCCAGCTTCAACGATACAATCATCGCCTAATGAAATCCCGATGCCAGCATTCGCACCAACCATACTGTTTTTACCAATAGCATTAATGGATTTTCCACCACCTGATAAGGTACCCATAGTAGAAGCACCGCCACCAATGTCTGAGCCATCACCGACCACTACACCTTGTGAAATACGCCCTTCAACCATTGAGCTACCTAAAGTACCCGCATTGAAGTTCACAAAACCTTCGTGCATCACGGTTGTTCCAGATGTTAAGTGAGCCCCCATACGTACACGGTCAGCATCACCAATACGCACGCCTTCTGGAATAACGTAATCGACCATTCTTGGAAATTTGTCAATTGAGGTGACCGCTAAGTGATGGTTTTCAGTGGCTATTAATTCTCTTAATTCTTCAACCTTACTGGGTAACACCGGACCAGCTGACGTCCAAGCGACGTTAGTTAATAAACCAAATACGCCTTCAAGGTTGATTTTGTTTGGTTGCACTGCGCATTCTGACAATAGGTGTAAACGCAAATAGGCGTCTTCAGCAGATTTTGGCGCGGCGTCTATATCTAGACTTATTTCAACAAACTCGCCTTTAATCAAACCGACTTTGCTGGCTAAGCAGTTACGCTCAATTTTTTTATTGCTACGTGGAAACCATACATCTAAAGTTTTGCCACTTTCGACATCAATGTATCTGTGGCCATTGCGTGTAATTGTCATTATTAGGTCCTAATTAGGGATTTGATTATTGGTTGATTATCGCGTGAATTACGCTAAACCGCAGCCAGTATTTGTTTATAGGTTATGCCAAATTAGACGCGGACTACAATGAGATATCTGGTTTGCTGTGAGGATTGCCAAGCTCTTTAATTATTTGCTTGACTGGAAAATCATGTAAGTCCAACTCTACACCTCTGCTGTTTGGGCTAGCGCCGGTTTTATCAAAAAAGCAAAAGGTGAGTATTTGCTTAAATGTATTGGAGTTCCATAAATAACAGCGGTCAAAACCACTATGCATAAGGGCATAATTTTGCTCCCCTTTAACCCATTTAGAACTTCTAGAAATATTACGTTTTTGTAAGTATTCGAGGGCTAAAGGATGTATCTGACTTTTATTTTGTAGTCCTTTAATAAACTTATCTAAATCTATGTCACCGGCTTTTATTCCACTGAAATCATGAACTTGTTGCATGGTCAAAGGTGGGCCAAATTTTTTCACTGCAGCGCTGAGGGTTTGTTCACGTATGGGCGTTATGCTGGAATATGCGTCTTGGAGCAAATAAGTAGCGGTGACTTGTTGAATAAAACCGTTGTGTTTATCAAAGTACAATTCAATTTTTTGCTCAAGGTTTGTATCTCCATATGGCTGATAAAAGCTAAATTTAATTTTGTCACTGCGGGTACCACCACGAATTCTTCCTATCTGCCCCCCTTGTTCTTCTAGTTTAATGGCTTGCTGCAAAACGTTGTCGCCGATTTTTACACCTTTAATTGTAAATAGGGAAGCGTTAGCATCTAATGAGTCAGGCAAAGATAAGGTATTTGATTTATTAAATCGTTCAAGGCCACGCAATGTTTCAAATGGATGTGACTGCGCCGATACAAAAGGTGAAATTAACACAGTCACCATACAACTTATTAACGCGAAACGTTTAACCACTTTTTAACTCCTACGAATAGATCAGATCTGATGCTGTTGTTATACCACTATATCGCAGATGACGACTTAGTTAACTTATAAGGATTAATGGTATGGACCCTCTCCTCCCATAACGGCTTCAAATGAGCCAAGATAGTGGTTGTTAAAATCGACTATCA
>ENA-OSET01000562-OSET01000562.1-sediment-metagenome-genome-assembly--contig:-NODE-562-length-41137-cov-3.605261_pt1 | contig 41137 bp, 34 predicted proteins | sample MGYA00237882_ERZ534229 | MGnify/ENA primary metagenome ERZ534229 (study PRJEB26408, sample SAMN06266212) | sediment metagenome | isolation source: Hudson Canyon methane seep mesocosm | place: USA:Hudson...
CCCTCGGGATCCTGGGCGTCAGCTGAGGTCCTTTGACAAATCTGAGGTCTCAGCGCTCGAACAGGGCTTCGGTGCCCTCTCCGACGAGATAGCCCAGCGGGGCATGGATGACGATGACGGGGTGTTCCGCACCAAGGTGGCGGCTGCCGGCACGTGCATGACCGGCGTCCCCGATGACTCGGCGTGCAACGTGGTGGGCGGCGCCGGAGACATGTCCTGGATGTCGAACGTCGTCGGAATCGCCGAGAACCGTTTCCATAGCCGGCAGCTTCCGGTAGCTGTGGCATCGGCGCTGATGGGGTGCGTGATGTCCTTTCACTGGCCATGGGTGAGACTGCTCGGATGCAGCTCTTCCAGCGACGGCGGTGGATACAGCCAGACCGGGTGGGCGAAGGCCTCCAGGCCTTCATCCACCAGTTGGCCTGGATCAACGACCAGACGGGCCTGGAGATGGCGGGCTGGCAGCGCAGCGACGGCGACCATCCGGGGGCGGTCCTGGCCACTACCACCTACGACCACCATGCCTGGTTCCTGACCGAGGTCGCTCGCCTCCAGACCCTGGCCGACTACGGCCCTGTAAACGATGCCACTTTGGCCCTGACGTTTGGCGAGGATGCCTTCGAGCGTTGGGACTGCACGGCCGAAGTACCGACAGGCTGGGTACTCGGTGGGATGTTCTCCCAGGCCACAGCTCCGGGGGGCACATCGTCACCGTGCGAGGGGGGCACTCGTTGGACCAACGCCGAAGGTTCCGTGGGTGGGATCGCCTGGGTGCTAGACGGAGAGTGGCCGGCCGGCTTGTGGCTGGCTGACGACCTATCGGCCGATGTGGTCTCCGGCATCAGGTTGGAAAGCTGGACGCGTATCCACTGACCTGCCGGACAGCGTGGGTCGTTCAGCCGCCGGCACCGTCGGTCGGCCACGCGCCGTGGCTGGGATGCCGCTGGTCCACCTCGCAGTCGTGCTGGTCGTGGTGGTGGTGCCATCCGGCCAGTGGATGCAACATCCATCTGCCCACGGAGTGGGCAATCTCGCCCGAACGGGCCAGGATCGGCTGGAAGGTCGACTGGCGCTCGACTGGCACGGCCTGACGGACCCGTACCCGGTAGAACATGTAGAGGGTCAGGACGGCCAGGCAGATGGCCAACGACCAGAAGTAGGCACCGGGGCCGAAGGCCTCTATAGCCAGGCCGATGCTGAGAGGGGCCGCCACCGCACCGAAGCTTGACGCCAGTACCAGAGTCGAGGCGGCGGCCACGCGCTTCTCGGGTGGCACCCAGTCGTTGGCCAACGCGATGAACTGGCCGTAGAGCGGGAACACGAACGCACCGAATGCCAGGTTCACGAGGATGATCATCAGACTTGATGCCGGTGTGAGCGCCCCGACTACGGCCAGGCCGCAGGAAGCGGCAGCCACAACCATGATGACGGCCCGCCGAGGATGGTGGTCCGAGAGCCGCCCCAGCGGGATCTGGAGCGTGATGGCGCCGATGACGGCAGCCGAGGTGAACAGCGTGATGCGGCCGGCACCCAGGCCCGACTCCGTACCGAAGACGGCAGCCATCGAGGTGGAGGCTGCCTGGACGAACGAGCACAGGATGATGCCGACCACGGCGGCCGGAATGGTCCGGTACAACTCCCGGAGGGGCATCGCGTCGCTACTCGGGATGGGAGCGGCCGTGGACGCTGAGAGCGTCACCGGAACCACCGCTAGCGAGATGAGGACCGATGAGAGCACGAACAGCTCGAAGCCGTCGGGGGAACCGACGTTCAGGAGCAACTGGCCGATGGCCGTCCCACCCATTGAGAACATCATGTAGGCGCCCAGGATGCTGCCCCGGGTCTCGTTGCTGGCCCGGTCGTTCAACCAACTCTCCATGATGACCAAGACGCCAGCGCTGCACACGCCACTGACAAAGTAGAAGGCTGCCCAGGTGGCCGGCAGGACCAGCACGGCGTTGATCACTACGGCGGCGGACGCCGTCGAGGCCAGGGCTGCGAACACCCGGATGTGTCCGACCGACGCCAGCGCCCTGGTGATTCCCTTAGCGCCCACCAGGTAACCGGCGAAGTGGACGGCCATGACTATGCCCATCGAGCCGGCTCCGAAGCCCTCCGACTCGGCCCGCATCGGCAGGAGAACCCGCTGGAGGCCATTTCCGACCTGCAGGAACACGAATGCCAGGAACAGGGCCCAGACACCGAACAGGGACGAGATGGTCGATGCCCGACCCGTGCCGGCCGTTCCGCCGGGGGCCGGGAGGCTCACCGCAGGGTCCTCACGCCACGCCCCACGTGGTCGCCCACCCTGACCGTGGCGTGAAGCGTCGCGAGGGCCAGCGCCCGTCCCAGCAGCGGTTCGGACATGGGTGCCACACCGGGGCCGTCTGGACCCCGGGCCACGTGGAGCATCATCGTCTCCTGGGTGGCCACCGGATCCGGAGAGTCGCCGGCGAGCAGGTCGTGGTGGACGTGCAGGCGCTTCTCGTCGGCACCCAGAAGCAGGGTTGCTGCGTGGATCTCGGAACCCTCGTGTACCTCCCGGAGGAAGCGGATGCGGGTCTCGACCGTGTAGAAGGTCCCGTGCGCCTCCCGGTAGTCCCCGTCAAATCCGAGGTGGTCCAGAAGGGCATCAGAGGCATCGCCGAACGCCACCCCGTAGTACCCCTCGTTCAGGTGACCGTTGTAGTCGATCCACGCCGGTGGAACGATCGTGTGCCAGGTCCGGATCGGCTGGGGTGACGCTGCCATCGACCTGACCTCCACAGACGGGCCGTCCCGTCGCCGCATCCGGAGAGGCGGGGGCGGTGGGGTGGAACCACCAGAGGTGGTCTTGACGCGCGCAATCTATGCCCCGGCTGTGGCCAGCGGCAATCATCACCCGGGGTCATGGGACACACGGGGATCAACCGAGGGGCCCGGGGGGGAGGCTGGACAGATCCAGCACTGCAAGTGCGCCCAGGTCGGGGGGCGGGCACGGGCCGAACACCTCCTCTGCGGCGGCGGCCAGGGAGATCAGGGAGTGGTCGTGACCCTGCGGCCCAGAGAGCTGGATTCCGATCGGGAGACCGTTGGCCGTGAACCCGGCCGGCAGCGACATCGATGGTCCACCCGGCACGGTTATCCGGGAACAGGAACGCATCCAGTGCGTGTAGTGATCCAGTCGCACGCCGTCGATCTCGGAGATCCACTCCAGGCCGACGGGGAAGGGCGGGACCTGGCTGGTGGCGCTGAGGAACATGTCGAATCGGCCGACGGCGAAGAATCGGTCCCAGTTGTCACGCAGACGATCCTCGGCGGCCGCAGCCTCGCTAAGCCGGTCGGCACCCAGCGCCAGTCCGAGGCCGATCTCGTAGCGGGCCGTGGCCTTCACCCGCTCGTCGTCGGCGAGGTCGGCTGAGGTGAGCGCCATGGAGAGGCCGCGCAGGTCCTCGAAGCACAGGTCGGCACCGGATAGATCGGGGTAAGCCTCCACGATGTCCCAACCGGCGTCAGCCAGGACATCGGCTGCCCGCTGGGTGGCCAAACGCACCTCGGGGTCCAGAGGGAGGTCTCCGAGGTCGGGGGAGAAGGCCACGCGGGGCTTTCCGGCGACAGGGGTGGCGGACACCTCGACGTCGGTCATGGCGCCCAGCAGAACGGCCATGTCTGCCACCGTGCGTCCCATCGGCCCCGACATGGGCATTCGGATCCTGGGGTCCTGCACCACGTCATGGGATATGGAGCCGGAGGTGGGACGAAAGCCGACCACGCCGTTGAAGGATGCCGGATTGCGTAGCGACCCACCCAGGTCGGAACCGCAGGCAACCGATACCGACCCACAAGCCAGCGCCACGGCGGCTCCGCCGCTGGAACCCCCGGCGCTCAGGTGAGGATTCCACGGGTTGCGGGTCAGGCCGTGCACCGGATTGAAGGTATGGGAGCCCTTTCCGAACTCCGGAGTGTTGGTCTTGCCGACGGAAACGAGGCCACACCGGCGGAGGTGGGCGACAAGGGGAGTATCGGCAGCCGGCACATGGTCGGCGAAGACGGGCGACCCGTAGGTCGTTCGCATTCCGGCCGTATCGAAAAGGTCCTTGTGGGCGGTGACGAGGCCCCTTAGTGGGGCACCCTCCATCAGCATCGTGTCGTCGTCCAGGCGGCCAGCCAGCGCCTCAGCAGCTTCCCAGTCGACGGTGGGGATCGCGTTCACCACCGGTTCGGTCAGCCCTGCCCGGGTCCTGCAGGCGGCCAGCAACTCGCGACAGGATGCCCGGCCGGAGGCCAGCAGGGCCTTCTGTTCTGTGGCGGGCAAACCGGCGAGGTCCATCGCCGGCGCACCCTAGGGCACCTCGACTATGGACCTGTCGCCGTACGACAACGAGGCAGCGGATCGGATGATCCTGGTGTGGCTAGTGCCTGTGAAGTTCCCAGCCTGCGGGTATCTGCACGCCGAACTCGGTGCAGGCGTCAGCCACGGCGATGAAAAGGAACTTGCCGAATGACCGCTCGCAGGCGATCAGGAATGACGTCTGGCCGTTTTGGTCGTCGCGCACGAGATCACAACCCACGTTGCCGACCGATGCCGAGAAGACAGCACCGTTCGGGGTGAGCTCTTCGCCCAGGTCCAGGTTGCAGATCTTGTTCAGCGAAGCGGAGGCATTGGATCCGCTGATCCGCAGCATGGCCCGACCGTGGGTGATGTCGATGACGGTCACGAAGCCGTCGGTGGGGACCGTGGCGGAGATGGCAGCCGCCTGGCCTGCAGTGCCATAGATGGTCCACTCGTCGGGTCGGGTACCGCACACCAGGGCGTCGTCGGCCCGACGCCGGCTGCTGCCGTAAGACACGTCAAGGGCCGCTGCGGCAGCCGTATCGGCACCTGCCCGGACCTGTACCTTGGTCGTGGATGCGGCGTCGGCGACTGTCACGCTCCCGTCGGGGGAGGTGAGCGGGCCGACGTCCACCGGGCTCTTGAAGGTGATCTCAGACACGCTGGCGTGCTCCTTCCGGATCCAGATGGGCGTGGTGCTCCTGGACGGTAGCGGTGACCCGCTTGCCGTCTATGAGCAGCACGGTTACCGATGTGCCGGCGGCTGCCAGCGAGGGATGGACCTGTGCGAGGCAGACCGACCTTCCGAGGTTCGGCGACATCCGACTGGACGTGATCCTGCCCATGATCGTGGCAGTGTCTCCGTCCACGATCTGGGAGGCCTCGGTCGGGACGATCGTGGGATCGTCGGTCTGGAGTCCAACCAGGATGGGAAGGTCGTCCCTCTCGTAGGCGGCCTTCAGCTCGGGTAGGCCAATGGTGTCGGGCTTGTCCAGCTTCACGAGGCCACCCAGGCCGGCCGTCGGGGCCTTGCTCAACCCGTCTGTGTCCTGGCCCACGATGTAGTGGCCCTTCTCGAGACGCAGGATCCGCTGTGCCTCTACGCCGAACGGTGCACATCCCAGGTCCTCGCCCTTCTCGAGGAGGGTCTCCCAGACGTGGAGTGCGTGACCCGATGGGACGTGCAGCTCGTAGGAGAGCTCCCCGGTGAAGCCGATCCGCCAGATGATGCAGTCGGCAACCCCGGCCACCGTGCCACGGCGCACGCTGAAGTATGGGAAGGCATCGCCGGAAAGGTCGACGCCCTCCACGATGCGCTCCAGGAGTGTTCGGCAACTCGGGCCGGCAACGTTGATGCTGGTGAGGCCGCCGGTCACGGCGGTGACGTGGACGTCCCACTCGGGGTGGGCCGTCTGGAGCCAGTCCTCGAGCATCTCCCAGACAGCGCCGGCACCCGATGAGGTGCAGGTCATGAGCCAGTGGTCCTCGCTGAGGCGTGCGGTGACGCCGTCATCGGAGACGACGCCGTCCTCGGCCACCATCGTGCCGTAGCGCACCCTGCCGACGGCAAGCTTCGACCACTTGTTGACGTACACCAACTCCAGGAGCTTGGAAACGTCCGGGCCGCGAAGGTCCAGCTTGCCGAGGGGGGTGACATCTATCAGGCCGACGTTGTTCCTTACGTTGGCAGCCTCGTGGATCGCGTCGCCGTAGTGGTCCGGGCGGACCCACTGGCCAGCCAGGAGTGGAACGGCGCCATGGCTGTCGTGCCAGTCCTGGAGGGCAGAGCGACGCACAGGCTCGTGGATGCGGCCGGCTAGAGCACCCAGCGAGATGGGCGCATAGGGCGGGCGCCACACGGTGGTGCCGATCTCGGCCATGGTGACACCGTTGGCCTCGGCCAGCACGGAGGCGGCGTTTACCGTTTCCAACTTGCCCTGGGACGGGCCCATGGTCACGGTGGTGTAGCGCTTCATTAGCTCGATCGAGTCGAAGCCCTCCTTGGAGGCCTGGATGAGGTCCTTGGAGGACACGTCCTCCGAGAGGTCGACCATGCCGTGGGTTGAGCTGCGGTAGCACTCCGGATGGGGTGCACGGGCCAGGGGCGTCCGGTTGTCGACCCGCTCGGCCGGCTTCTCCCATGTGGGGGTGGCAGCTCGGGCGGTCTGTGACACGCGATCGTGCCGGCGTCGCAGCGCACGGTTGGCCGCCAGCTCGCCAGTGGCACGACCGTGCGCCGTCAACTCAGCGGTGGACCCATCGCCGGTGATGCCACCGGTGGCCAGGATGTTGGCTGGAAGCGAGTTGGAGAAGTACCGGGCCGCCGTTGCGTCGTAGACGGGCCTGTCGCCCCCCATGTTCAGCAGGGAGGTGGGAGCCGTCCATCCGGTGGCCGTCACGACCAGGTCGGCATCTAACGTCCGTCCGTCGCTGGCCGTGACCTTCGAGACGCGGCCACCGCCCTCGACCGACACGATGGTCTCGCCCCTACGGGCATCTAGGACGGCGACGATCTCCACGCCAATACGTTCCAGGTCGGCCACAGCGGCGTCACCATCGGCGTTGGCTGTCAGGACCACGGCCCTGGTCCCGGGCCTGACCGCCCACATGTTGACGAGTCGACGAACCGCTCCGGAGAGCATGACGCCAGGGGTGTCGTTGCCGGCGAACACGTACGGGCGCTCGACCAGTCCGGGGGCCACGACCAGTACGCCGGCCCGTGCCTTGACGAGGCGCTCGGGGGCGATGGAGTGGCTCCGCTGCATGATGGCAACCCAGTTGTGGTCGTAGCGACCGGTCACCGTGGAGTCGACAAGCACCTCGATGCCGGCGTGTGCTCGGCAGGCGGCTGCCAACTCGGCAGCCTTCGCCCGCTGGTCGTCGTCGCCCCATAGGAGGTGACCACCCAGGTCGTCGTACTGCTCGACTAGGAGGACTGAGGCGCCGGCGTTGGCGGCAGCCAAAGCCGCCCCCATGCCGGCAGGACCACCCCCGGCGACGAGGACGTCCGGATGGACGTACCTCTTGTCGTAGGCACCGTGAGCGCTGGTCTTCCAGTGGATCTCGCCACCCGGGGCGAACTTACGCAGGACCTTCTGGTACACGGGCCAAAGAAACGCGGGACGCATGAACGTCTTGTAGTAGAAGCCTGACGAGAGGAACCGGCCGACCAGCTGGTTGACGGCACCCAGGTCGAAGCGGAGGCTCGGCCACACGTTCTGGGAACTGACGACCATCCCGGCCTCCAGTCGGCGGCTGCCGGCCCGGACGTTCGGCTCGTCACCGACCTGCACGAACAGGTTCGGATCCCAGTGGTCCGCCGTCATGATTCCGCGCCGACGGTGATACTTCATGCTGCGGGAGAACACGTCGTCGCCGTTGGCGGCGATCGCCGATGCGATGGTGTCACCCTCGTAGCCGGTTACGGCCTTTCCGTTCCAGGTGAAGGACAGGCTGGTCGCCCTGTCGATCACTTCGCCCGGCTGGGCGGGGAGTCGGTTGCTCATGACGCCTCCTGACCACGGATCTCGTTGGTCACGGTGTTGCGCTGGATGGTGAAGTAACGGCGGCATCCGCCCCGGCAGTACCAAGTCTCGGTGACCCAGCCTGCGGGGTTCTCCCGCATGTAGAGGTATTCACGCCACTCGACCAGTGAGGCCGTCGAGGGGTCGGGGCGAGAGATGTTCTCTCCGCAATTCTGGAGGTCGCCAGAGTTCCGGGGACCACAGTTTGGACAAGGAACAATGATCATCAGTGACCCACCGCTGCAGCACCCTTTTCACCCACGAGGTCCCCGTGGGTGAAGCGCTCTATTCCGAACGAGGAGATCAGGTCCGCAGTGCGGCCGGTGGCGATCGTCTCCGCCAGGGTTTCGCCAGCCACCGGGCCGGCCTTGAATCCGTATGTACCCCAGCCGACATCGAGCAGGTAGCCCTCGACCGGGGTGAAGCCCATCACAGGTGAGTAGTCCGGGGTCATGTCGCAGAGGCCAGACCACTGTCGCAGCAGGCGCATCTTGGAAATGCCCGGCATGAGCTCCAGCACGTGTCCGGCCAGTTCTTCGGTGAACTCGAGGGTGCCGTTCACCCTGTAGGTGCCCACGGGGTCCACCGACGCTCCGAACACCAGCTCGCCACGGTCGGTCTGGCTGACATAGACGTGCAGCGAGCCGGAGACGACCACTGTCGGCAGGAATACCTTGCAGGGCTCCGTGACGGCTGCCTGCAGAGGGTGGGTGGTGATGGGCAATGGCACACCGGCCATGTTGGAGATGAGCGATGCCCAGCCGGCCGTGCAGTTCACGACGATCGGGGCGCTGATGTCCCCTCGGGTGGTCCTGACCCCGGTGACCTTGCCGCCGGCACCCTTTCCGCTGGGGCCGGATCCGCCCTCGACATTGATGTCGAGGACTTCGGTCTCCTGGATGATGTGGATGCCGTGGTGGTCCGCACCGCGGGCATAGCCCCAGACCACGGCGTCGTGGCGGACAATGCCACCCGGTGGGTGGTGGAGTGCGCCGAGGATCGGGTAGCGGGTGTTCTCCGAGACGTCGAGGCTGGGGGCCTGCTCCTTGACCTCCTGCGGATCGATGACGCTGGAGTCGATTCCCTGGAGCTTGTTCACCTCGGCACGCCAGTGCATCGTGCGCAGCGCCGAGTCGGTATGGGCAAGCGTGAGGTGGCCCCGCTCGGAGAACATGATGTTCAAGTTCAGGTCGTTGGCCATCGTCTTGTAGAGGGACAACGAGCGGTCATAGAAGGCCACCCCCTCAGGCGTGAGGTAGTTGGAGCGCACGATGGCGGTGTTGCGGCCGGAGCCGCCACCCCCCACGTAGCCCTTGTCGATCACGGCCACGTTGGTGATGCCATGGTTCTCGGCCAAGTAGTAGGCCGTGGCGAGTCCATGCAGGCCAGCGCCGATTATGACGACGTCATAGGAGTCGCGCATCTCGGGGCGACGCCACATCCGTGGCCAGTCGCCTCGTGTCAGGCCGTGCTTGACCAGCGCTGCTGCCGAGTACTTCGGGGGTCGCTTCCCCATTGGCTAAATTCCTTCCCGTGCTTGGCTTTCGACCATGCGCCACGGCAACGGGTTGACCCCGGTGCCGTAGAGCGGCTGGTCGTCTGATTCATCACCGTCGGGGATCCTGGGGACCCCGTTGAACCGGTCGGCGAGCATGTTGTGGAACCGGTGCAGTGGTTCCTCGAAGCGTGGGGAGAGGCGACCGGGGGTGTAGCCGCCGGTCGCCAGGCCCCGCTGGCCTCGTTGGACGATGTCGATGTCTTCGGCGTTCAGGTCCAACCAGAAGTCCCGGGTGACCGCGAAGTCCTCGTCCGGCACGTGGCCGGTAGAGGGGGGCAGCAACCACGTACATGTCTCGTGGGTGACGCCCGGGGCGATCGCTTCGAGACGCATGATGCAGATGTGGTTGGGGAGGATGCTGAGCAGCACGTTCGGGAAGAGGGCGATGAATCGCCCACTTGCCGAGTCGGATGGGTTCAGGCCCTCTGCTGGCGGCATGGTGGCCCAGTCGCCGCGCTCGTCGCTGGATATGGGCGTCGTGGTCTGGCCGCAGTACATGCCGGGACCCTGGTAGCGGTAGTGGTCCCTGACCCGGGAGACCCTGGCGAGCTCCGGGTGGACCCAGCACAGGTGGTAATACTCCTGGAAGTTCTCGGAGATGAGCTTCCAGTTCGCCTCGATCTCCACCGGCAGGGTCTGGTGGCTATGCCAGTCGGCCAGCCTGTAGCCGGCCAGGCGTTGGTCAAGGTCACCGAACCAGGTTTCGATCGGCGGCGTCTCCTCAGAGAGGCAGACGAACACGAGGCACTGCCAGACCGCCACCCGGACGGTGTGGAGGCCATAGTCGGCCGTGTCGAAGCGGTCCACGCCGGCATCGGAGAATTGGGGCGTGGACACCAGGTTCCCATCCAGGTTGTAGCCCCAACGGTGGTATGGGCACCTGATCGTGGATCCCAAGGTGCAGTCCCCGTCGAGGAGTCGGGTGCCCCGGTGTCGACAGGCGTTCAGGAAGCCGCGGAGTTCGCCGGATGCATTACGGGTGATGATCACCGACCTGCCGGCTACCAGGCGGACGATAGCGCTACCCGGTTTGGACAACTCGTCGTGGATGCCTACGCACACCCATGAGGTGGCGAAGACCTCTTCGCGTTCGATGTCGAAGAAGTGCTCGTCGGCGTAGGCGGCGGCAGGTAGGGCGTGCGCCTCCAGGATGGGGCGACGTGTACCCACCCAGGCCTCTTCCGAGGTCCAGGGTGACTCGTCTACGGCGCTCAGCGCGAGGTTGGAGGTGCTCAAGGAAGCGGGTGCCGTGACATGGCTGTAACGGCAGGCACGACGGTAGGCCCACTTTCACTATGTGTAAAGGACCGGTACTCTCATGGGACCATGAAACAGATTGATATAACTGGATCCACCGACCTTCCCTCCATACAGGGGTTGGCGACCTTCGCCATCGTGGCCCGCCACGCAAGCTTCTCCAGCGCTGCCGAGGAACTCGAGGTGGGCCAACCCGCCGTAAGCCACGCGATCCGTCAACTGGAGCGGTGGTTCGGATGCGCCCTCTTTGAGAGGGACCACCGTGGAATCCGCCTGACCGACGGTGGGCGGATCCTGGCCGATGGCGTGGGAGCAGGTCTCACCCGGGTACATCAGGCGGTACGGGACGTACAACACATGCAGGATGGGATAACTGAGGTGGTGACCATCTCGGTGTCCACGGCCACCGCCGCCAGTTGGCTGATGCCACGGTTGGCCGGTTTCAAGGCGGACCATCCCGAGATCGACGTCCGTTGCGTCACGACCGACTCGGACAGGAACTTCGACACCGGCACCGTGGACCTCTTCGTGCCGGTGGGGAGGGCCCGATGGCCAGGATGTCAGCGGTGGGCCCTGATGACCGAGACGGTCTACCCGGTCTGCAGTGCCGGGTACGCCGACTCCATCGCGCCACGCCCCTGGTCAATGGACGTGCTCCTGGGCGCCGACCTACTGACCCTCCAGGAGAGGCACCGGACCAGGATGCGTTGGTCCGAATGGTTCCGGGCGGTTGGAACCACCGCACCCGATGGCGCCGGGTCGGGTATCACTAACGACTACACCGTCCTACTGCACGCAGCCATGGAGGGCCACGGCGTCGGTCTGGGTTGGCACCACCTCGTCGTGGACCTCATGGACCGGGGACTCCTCGTCCAGCCAGTCGTCGAATCCGTGACCACGGACGAGCCGATCTGGTTAAACGCCCCAGCGGGAAGGGCCCTCACCTCGGCTGCCAGCGCCCTCAGGGACTGGCTGGTGGCCCACGCCTGAGGGCTCCTTCCCCACGACACCGGGACCTAGGGTGGGTCAATGCCCGAACTCCACGTCATCGACCATCCCCTGGTGGCCCACAAGCTGACCCAGATGCGCCGTGCCAGCACGTCTAGCGAACGGTTCCGGCAACTACTTACCGAGACCAGCCTTCTCCTGACCTACGAGGTGACCCGCGAACTGGCCCTCCACGACGTGCTCATAACCACCCCGTTGGTCGAGACCCACCAACCGGAACTCGTCGAGGATCCGGTGGTGGTCTCCATCCTGAGGGCCGGCAACGGCTTGCTGGCCGGGGTGCTGCAGGTGCTGCCGTCCGCCAGGGTGGGCCACGTGGGGCTCTACCGCGACCATGAGACTCTGGAGGCGGTCGAGTACTACTGCAAATTCCCGCCCCTTGAGAATCGGATGGTCATCGTGGTGGACCCGATGCTGGCTACCGGGAACTCGGCCATCGCTGCCCTAGACCGGGTGGCGGCTGACGGGCCATCGGCCATCCGGTTCCTCTGTCTCCTGGCGTCCCCCGAAGGAATTGCCGCCCTCCACGCTGCACATCCCCACGTGGCGATCTGGACCGCAGCCGTCGACGACCGCCTGAACGAGGTGGGGTACATCGTCCCGGGCCTTGGCGACGCAGGCGACCGCATCTACGGGACGACCTGACATAGGCCGCTCCCTCCGGCTGGTCGCCCTGATGCTGGCGGCGGCGCTCCTGACCGGAGCTGGCACCGGTAGTGCGGCGCCCGCCGCGTCGACAGGTGGTTCTCTGGACGCGGCCGGCCCCTACGAGACAGCGGGTAGGGACCCCGGCATAGTCCATCTCACGTTCGACGATGGTCCCGACCAGTTGTTCACCCCGCTGCTCTTGGACCTCCTAGATGTATACGGGGCGAAGGCCTCCTTCTTTCCCCTCGGCCGGAACCTGGAACCCCGCTGGAGTAGGGAGGAGGTCCAGGACCTGCTCAGCAGGGGTCATACGGTCGGCAACCATTCCCTCGACCACCGACGCATGACCGACATGCACCCCTGGGCCGTCGCTGCGGATTTGGAAACCGCATCGATCCTGATCGAGTCGCTGGCGGGTTTTCGTCCGGCCTGCTTCCGAGCCCCCTACGGCGACCATGACGAGTTGGTCAACCTGGTTGCGTCGAGCCTCGGAATGGTCCATGTGGGTTGGACCGCCGATCCCCAGGAGTGGCGGGATCCCTGGGTCCCGGTCGTGTTGGAGTACCTGACCGGCGAGCGCCACGACGGCTCCGTGATCCTGCTCCACGACCGCAAGTGGTTGACCCTTCACATCGTGGCCGAGGTGCTGGCGTCGTTCAACGCCGAGGGATGGCGATTCGAGGCGTTGCCAGCCTGCCGGTCCGACAGCGAGCGCCGGGATCGAATGGGGACCCGTCGGCCGGGCGACGTTCCCGTCGGCCTTGTGGAGAGGGCCTGGTCGTCAGATGGAGTCATACACCTCAGTGGCTGGGCATTCGACGCAGACCTTGCTGCGGGTGGTTTGGAGGTTCTGGTGGCTACAGCCACGGGACCGATGGTGCTCGGAGTGACCTCGGGAGACCACGACTTCCACCTCGTGGTGGGTGGCGGGGACCAGGGCGGACCGATATGTCTCTGGGCGCGCAACGCTGGCCGAGAGCGTCACGACACGTCCCTGGGTTGCCACCTTCCGGAGCTCGTCGTGGATCAGCAGCGTTAGGCGCCGTCGGCTCCCTACGCTCGGGGCCCATGCGTGAATTTCTCAACTCGCCGGATCCGACTGAAGCCGCCGCCCTTGCGGGGGTTCATCGACAGGTCGCCCGCGGCCTGGGGCTCCTTGCCACGCTTGACGTCGGCGTCAGGCCTGAGGTGTCCGAGGAACCGGTGATCCTCGCTGCGAACCACCGATCCATGGCGGACCTGTTCCTGGCGGCGGCGGTCTTCAGTAAGTGGGGCTGGCCGATCCGTCCACTCGTGGCCGGTTCCTACTTCGACAGGCCGGGTATCGGCGGCCTGCTACGGCGCCTTCGTTGCATCCCGGTCCGTGGTTCAGAGGCTCTGGATATCGCTACTGAGGTGATGGCCGATGGCTGGTCTGTGGCGGTCATGCCAGAGGGCAGGGTGGTGCCGGAAGCCGAATGGGCAGCTACCGGTGTGGGTATGGCACGTCCGGGAGTCGGTCGTCTTGCGTTGGCCACAGGTCGTCCGGTGGTCGCAATCGGGGTCAGCGGCACGGAGCGCTTCTGGCCGCGGGGCCGAAATCTCCCACGTATCTCACCATGGCGGAGGTTTCCCCTGAGAGTCCGGCACGAGGTGCTGGGTGTCATGGCGGGCGATCAACCCAGCGTCGCCCTCGAGGAGATCATGGCTGGCATCACCCGATGCCTAGTGGCCACGGAGAGTCCGTCCGGGCGGTTCGACTGAGCGCGGTTCCCTCAGGCAATACGGAATTGGTCTCTGTTCATATCAGGTGACAGGGCTGGACTGCCCAGGTGTCCAGCGTGTCCGACAGTCAGTGCTGCCCATGTCCGTGGTCGTCGACCAGCAGTAGGGCGTGCTCGTGGTCGTGGTGGGCGTGGTCGCCCAGCACCCTCTCTCCGTAGGCCTCTCGCAGTACATCGGGGACCAGGACCTCCTCCGGCCCGCCGGCGGCCACGAGGTGGCCATCCACGACCAGAACACGGTCACAGTGTCTTGCCTCGTCCAGGTGATGGGTGGACAGGACGACGATCCGTCCAGCGTCGCGCTCGAATTCCATCACCTCGAGGATCCGTTCCTGGCTGATCAGGTCAAGGCCGGTGATCGGCTCGTCGAGGAGGAGGACGTCCGCCTCGCGTGCCAGCGCCTGTGCCACAAGGACCCGTTGGCGTTGCCCGAATGAGAGGCGGTCCAGCGGCGAGTCCATTAGGTCGCGAACCCCCAGTCGTCCAGCGGCCGTGTCCACCGCCCGGTGGTCGTCGGGGCCCAGTCGCCGGGGAAGGAGCGTCGGGCGGAAGCGCGCCATCCGGAGCACCTCACCAACGCTCAGCGGAAGCCAGGTCCTGGAGTGCGTCTGGGCCACGAACGCAACCGGTCGGTTGCCACCTGCTACATGGCCGGTCGTCGGCTGTCTGAGGCCGGCCAGGACTTCCAGCAGGGTGGTTTTGCCGGCACCGTTTGGACCTACCAGGGCTGTCGAGGATCCGACCTCGAAGTCGACCCGGATGGAGTCGAGGGCCCGGTGTCCACCCCTGACAACCGTCACGTCCCGCAGTCTGATGCCAGATCGCCCTCGTCCATCCTTCTGTTCCATGATGAGAATCATTCTCGCTAGATTCAATCAGTGCCGCAACCCCGGTAGCTGTGCGTCGCTGGATTAGTCGCCCACCACGGCGGTCCCTATCCTCGTTCGAATGGGAGAAACTGAGATCCTGGCAGTCGACGACCCGGGTACCGGCCTGGAGGTCACGAGGCACAGGGTCCCGGACTACCCGATCGATCTCGGGCCCGTGACCCACCTCGCCGAGGAACGCACCCGGCTCCACGGCCTCTCGTGGGAGCACTTCGACGCCCGGATGCTGGGTAGCACCGTGGGTGCGGTGTTGACCGGAATCGACCTGGCCGGTGCCCTTCCGGAGCCGGCCATCCGGGAGATCCAGGCGGCCCTGGATTCCTACAAGGTGGTCTTCTTCCGGGACCAGGACATGACAGCCGAGCAGCACCTCGGCTTCGCCAGGAGGTTCGGAGAGCTTGAGGTCCACCCGTTCTTCCCATCCAACGAGATGCAGCCCGAATTGGTGAAGTTCACGAAGGGAGTCGACACCGGCGGATACGAGAACCAGTGGCACCACGACGTGACCTGGCGTGACCGACCGTCCCGCTCGACGATCTTGCGAGCGGTCCAGGTACCCGACCTCGGCGGTGACACCCTCTTCGCCGACATGTGTGCCGCCTACGACGGGCTGTCCCCGGACCTGCGCTCCGAGGTCAACGGGCTCACGGCCATCCACGACTTCCAGCGCTCCCTTGGCAGGCAGGTCCCGCCTGAGCGAATGGAAGAGGCCAGAGCCCTGTACCCCGAGGTGGCCCATCCGGTGGTCTGCACCCACGAACGCACCGGGCGGCGTCACCTCTACGTGAACCGGTTATTCGTCGACCGAATATCCGGCAGGACCCGGGCCGAGAGCATCGACATCCTGGACCGGCTGTGCCGTCAGGCGGACTACCCCGAGTACCAGTGCCGCTTCCAGTGGGAGCCGGGATCGGTCGCCTTCTGGGACAACCGGGCCGTCCAGCACTACGCCAACAGCGACTACTGGCCCGACGTGCGGATCATGGAGCGGGCCAGCATCGTGGGCGATCGTCCCTCTGCCTGAACGGTTGGAAGGCCGCTGCTCCCGGCGGGCCCGGCGTGTGGTTACGGGCCGGCGTGAACGGTCCGGATCAGGCCTTCACCAGAGGTCACCGGCGAGCCCGGCTGCCAGCGATCCGCCCAATTCCCGTGCGGCGTCCAGGTGCTCATTGGTGACATCGCCAGGAACCACCAGCGGTTCGAGTACCTGTCGCCATTCCAGGCCGGTCGCCAACGGGCCGATCGCTCCCACTGCGCCGCTTCCGTCGCCACCCGCCTTCACCAGGAGGCCGTAGGGACGGCCCCGGGTGTGCTCCAGGCAGGGGTAGTAGGTCCGGTCGAAGAAATCCTTCATGGCTCCCGACATGTACCCGAAGTACTCCGGCGTGGCCAGCAGGTAGCCGTCGGCCGCCAGGACATCCTCGACACCCGCATCGAAGGCTCCCATGACCCGTACGTCGACCACAGCCCCAAGCGTCTCGGCGATCATCGGATCACTGGCTCCCTTGACCGCGGCTTCCACGAGCTCCCGTGTGCCGCCCGAGGTCGAATGCCAGACGACCAGGAGTCGCGGAGCTTCAGGCATCGCGTCCTACCCGACCGGTTGCCGCCGTCGTGGTCATCATGTAGGGGACGTGGTCCCCACTCAGAAGTGGTACGGGAAGTCCGAGTAGTCCTGCGGGCGCTTCTCCAGGAATGCGTCACGACCCTCCTGGGCCTCGTCGCTCCCGTAGGCCAGCCGGGTGGCCTCACCGGCGAAGACCTGTTGGCCGACCAATCCATCGTCGATCATGTTGAACGCGAACTTGAGCATCCGTTGAGCCGTGGGGCTTTTGGCGTTGATGGCCTCAGCCCACTCCATGGCCACGGACTCCAGGTCGGCGTGGTCCACGACCTCATTGACCATGCCCATGGCGTGCGCCTGCTCTGCGGTGTACCGGCGACCCAGGAAGAAGATCTCCCGGGCGAACTTCTGACCCACCTGGCGGGCCAGGTACGCCGATCCGAAGCCGGCATCGAAGCTGCCCACGTCGGCGTCGGTCTGCTTGAAGGCGGCGTGCTGGCGGCTGGCGAGGGTCAGGTCGGCGACGACGTGCAGGCTGTGCCCGCCACCGGCCGCCCATCCCGGGACGACGGCGATGACCACCTTGGGCATGAAGCGGATCAGCCGTTGGACCTCCAGGATGTGCAGGCGGCCGGTACGGGTCGGGTCCACCGACTCAGCGGTCTCGCCATCGGCGTAGCGGTATCCGTCACGTCCCCGGATCCGCTGGTCGCCTCCCGAGCAGAACGCCCAGCCTCCGTCCACGGGCGACGGCCCGTTGCCCGTCAGCAGGATGGTCCCGACGTCGGGCGTCATCCTGGCGTGGTCGAGTACCCGGTACAGCTCGTCGACCGTGTGAGGCCGGAAGGCATTTCGCACCTCCGGGCGGTCGAAGGCGACCCGGACCGTGCCCTGGTCCACAGCGCGGTGGTAGGTGATGTCAGATAGGTCGAAGCCATCCACGGGAGCCCACCTGTCCGCATCGAAGATTTCCGAGACAGCGCCATCCAGCATGGAGGCGATCATACGGCCCGCCGCCTCCCGGCCCCGGTCCGGTTCCAGGTTTGCCCCATGGCGCAATATGCGATCGACGTGCGAAGCGGGATCGTCACCGATTCGGACGTCGACGTGGTCTGGGACATCGTGGCCGATGCCGCCCGACAGGTCACGTGGTTCCCGGCAATGGTCTCCTCCCAGGTGGACGACGGGATCCGGGTCATCATGACGGTCCCTGCTCGATGACCTCGTCGGTGACCTGGTGGATGCCCTACTGGAGCGACCTCGTACCTCGTTGGTACTCGAGACGCGAGTCCGGTCTCAGCGGTTCCCGACCGGAAGCAGGCCGGCGAGCACCTCGGGCGTGCCCGGGCGCACCCCCAGTGAACGCTCGACTCCCATGGCCACCAGGTCCGCGTAGTCGGCATCCATCAGGTCCTCAACCGCTGGTCCCACCCAATATCCGTCCGTCGATCCACCGAAGCCGGTGATGACCGCCATTCCGGTGGGTGACACGTCCAGGGTGGTCACCGTCAGGTCAGGCCTGTGTCTGCGCAGCAGGACTACCGCCTTCCAGACGTCGCCGCTCCAGACCACCGAAACACGGTCCCGCTCGGAGGTGAGCTTGTCAATCGGCAGGGCATCGTGGACCAGGACAACCGTGCCGGGGTGGGCGTAGTGCTCGATGGAGAGCACGTCGGCCAGGGCCACCTCAAAGTGGTGCAGGCCGTCCACGAAGGCCAGGTCGACCTGGCCTCCGAGCAGGTCGACCACGTCCCACTCCCTGAAGAAGGCCTCCGAGGTGGCCTCGACCACCGACCAGTCGGGATGGTCGAGGGAACCCACAAGGGGAGCGGGGTCCACTCCGACCAGCCTCGTGTTGCTGCCTGCGCATGCCAGCGAGTGGCCCTCGTTGACGCCGATCTCCAGGTAGCGGGTCGGACCCAACAAGCGGTGCAGGTCCACCAGCATGTGGAGGTAGGTCTCGTACGGGGCGATCACCGGTCCCGCCTCCACCAGACACCCGTCCAGTCCACGGCCACGATCTCCTCGTGGACGCAGTGCAGGTCCCTGTAGTCGTGGACGGCCCTACGGCACGGTTCGAAGGCCCCGTAATCGTCGACGATGAGGATGCCGCCGGGTGAGAGCTTCGGGTAGAGGGCGTCGAGTGCCTCCCACGTCGATTGGTACAGGTCGCCATCTAGGCGGATCAGGGCCAGCGTCGAGATGGGGGCGACACCCAAGGTGTCTGCGAACCACCCCTCCAGGAAGCGGACGCGGTCGTCGAGCAGGTCGTATCGGGCGAAGTTGGAGGCCACCTCGGCCTGGGAGACAGCCAGAGTTTTGATTCCTGAGAGCTCTACCCCCTCGTCGGCGGGAAACGCGACAGTGTCGGGTGGCGGGAGGCCGTTGAAGGAGTCGGCGACCCAGACCGAACGATCCGTGTCCTCCCACGCGGCCAGGGCGGCGCGCATGAGGATGGTCGCACCCCCACGCCACACCCCGGTCTCGACCAGGTCACCCGGGATGTCATCGTCGAGCACGGTGGCCAGGCTGTCGATGAGGTTGTCCAGCCGTCTGCGCCCGATCATGGTCTCGGCGGTGGCGGGCCAGTCCCGGCCTTCGAGTCGATCCGCGGGGTCCACCCCGGGCTCATCCTGATCCAGAAAGAGTTCCCGGGAGAGACAGCCCGCCAGGAGGTTGAGGTAGCGGCGGCGGAGGTCGCTCATGATCGGCCCTTGTAGATCGAGCGGAGGTCGGAGGCCACCAGCTCAGGTGGGGAGCTCGTCGACGGCCTCCAGGGCCCCGGTAGCGATGAGTTCCTCGACCCGAGCCGCTTCCATGCCGAGGTCCTGGATGCAGAAATGGCGGGTGTGCTGTCCAATGAACGGGGCGGGCCCGATCACCGGGTTCGGCATGCCACTACCGGTTATGCAGGCGCCCTCCAGCACCACCCGGCCGAGGCCCGGCTGGTCCATCCCGACGAGGAAGCCGCGCTGCTCCAGGTGTGGGTCCTCCAGCTGGTCCACCGGGTGCATTAGTCGACCGGCGGGTACTCCGGCGGCCTGGCAGAGGTCCTGGACCTCCCGCGGGGACCTCGTGGCCGTCCATGACGCTACGCCTGCGTTCACCCGGTCCCGGGCAAGTACCCGGCCCGCTGCGGTCCGTAGGTCGTCCTGCTCGGACCATGCGGGGCTACCCATGACCCGCCGGAGGTTCACCCAGTCCTCGTCGTTCCTGACGCACAGGACGCACCACGTCTCTTCACCGGCACATTCGAACACCCCCCAGGGGGCGCCGGTGGGGGAGTCGTTGCCTTCCGGGCGAGCAGAGCCGGGCGTCAGTGACTCTCCCAGGAACAGGTCGCCCAGGGTCCCCAGCAGCGCCTCGACCTGCGCCACCTCAATGTGGGCACCAGGGCATCCCCTTTCCCGGGCGATGATGGCAGCGAGGGCGCCAAGGGCACAGATTCGCCCGGCCAGGTGGTCCGGGTGGATGGCGTTGCTACCGGGGGGTCCGTCGCCGTCGTCGAAGGCCCAGAGCCAACTCAGGCCGCCAACGGTCTGGATGGTCGGCCCGTAACCGGTCCAGTCGGACAGTGGTCCCCGCGAGCCCATCAACTGGCTACTCACCATCACCAACCGGGGGTTCATGGCATGGAGGGCCTCCCAGCCGAGGCCCAGGTCGGCCATTGTGCCGGTGGAGTTGTTCTCCACTATCACGTCGGCCCATCCCACCAGGTGTTCCAGCACCTCGTCTGCCCGCTCGCTTTTCAGGTCCAGGCCCAGGCAACGCTTCGTGCGACTGGATGAGGCGAACGATGGCGTCATCTCGCTGCCGAGGAAGATCCTTATGAAGTCCGGGTAGGCGTGGCTCTCCACCTTCACGACATCGGCTCCGTACTCAGCCAGCATCCGTCCGCATTCCACCCCGACGCCACCATGTCCGAAGTCGGCAACGCGTAGGCCACGCAGCGGCAGGTCGCCCGCGTCGGCTGTCTCCGGTTGCCGCTCACCGGAACCCATGAAACGCGCACCGGTGAAGCCCGGCTCGTGCTCTCCGAGAGCCGGGGATCGGAACCTGTAGCCGACACGCTCTCCGTCGATCTCCCACAGTCCGGCCATGACGGGTGCCTGCAGGCCGGGAGCCACCTCCGTTCGCCGGAAGGTGCCGCGGACGGTGAAGTGCTCGTTGTCCAGGATGTCCGCAGGGGAGAGCATCGGGGTGGCCACGATTCCCCTGGACTGGGCCTCCCGGCAGCCCTCCAGCATCGGCAGGAAGGACCAGTGCTCCTCGAACAGTTGGTTCAGGACGTCCAGGTTGGACAGCCGGTTGAAGAAGCTCTCCCAGTACTCGTCTGCGAAAGCCTCGGGTGAACCCATCCACTCCCACAGGGCTCGCCACTGTCCTGGTGCCATGACGACCTGCCGGACGTGGCCATCGGCACACGCGATGGTCGGGTACATGGGACTGTCTCCTGAGCGGAGCATCTGCGGTAGCGACCCCCGTGCCAGCGAGTGGCTGGTGTTGGGCAGTCCCCACGTGTTCATCTGAGCCAGGGCCTCCAGGGCCGAGACGTCCAGGTGCTGACCGCCGCCACCACGGAGCACCTGGTGCAGGCCGAGCGCCACGGCGTAGGCGCCCAGCACCCCGAGGGTGTCGGAAGCCAGGCTCCCTGGAGGAAGCAGCGGGGGCTTGTCCGGAACGCCGGACAAGGCGAGCCAACCCGAGAGTGCCACCACAACGTCGTCAGTGGCCTCGAGGTTCCGGTCGGGCCCGGTCTGCCCGAAGTACGTCAGCGATGCCATGACGAGTTCGGGGTTTAGCTCCATGAGCACATCGGGACCCAGGCCGAGATCGGCGAGGGCTCCCGGCTGGAATGACTCCACCAGCACGTCAACCTGGGAGACGAGGTCCAGGAGCTCCGCTCGTCCCGTCGGGGTGGTGATGTCCAATACGGCGCTGCGCTTGTTGGTGTTGCGGTAGGCGAAGTGGAGCGATGTTCCGTCCGGCCCAAAGGGGGGAAGCGTCCGGCTTCCCGCCCCACCCGGTGGTTCGATCCTGAGCACGTCGGCTCCGAGGTCCCCGAGTAGTCGACCACAGAGGTCGCCCCGGAAATCTGTCAGATCCAGGACCCTGAGGTCCTCCAACGGTAGCTGGGTGGTCGGCATCGGCTCCGGGTGGTCGGCGTAAGTCTCTGAGGAGGGTCTATCACCCGGCCGATGGGCGGGGCGCACCCACCGGTACGGCAACGGACCGAGTGTCACGGGTACCCTGCGCGCGCCCCTACCGGGCCAGACCCACATGCTGAACCGACCCGCCACCTCCCTTCGCCGTACCACGCTCGTCGCCTGCCTGCTGCTGGCTGCAATGTCCGTGCAGGCCGGAGCGGTAGCGGACACCGACTCGATCCGGGAGGCACGCGACCGCCGTGAGTCAGCCAGGAACGAGGCTGCCTCGGCTGCAGAGGCCCTCGAGCTGGTTGCTGCCGAGGACGACCAGGTCTCTGACGCACTGCACGCCCTGGACGACGCAGTGTCTCTACAGGAGGCCAGAATCACGGCGGCCCGTCAGGCCATCGAGGCTGCCGAGTCCGAGGCCACCCTGCGCTGGGTACAGGCCGACCAGGTGGCCGCCGAGGTGGTCATGCTCCGGAAGCGAATCCAGGAGCTGGCTATCGACGTCTACATCTCGCGCATGCGGCCTGGGATCCTGCTGGAGTCCGACGACCTGACCCTTGGGATCCGCCGCTCGGCGATCCTGAACGCTGTGACGGGCGATCGGGGTGACCTGGTGGACAGGCTCCGCTCTCTGGAGTCGGACCTGGAGGACATCGCACGCTCCGCTGACGACGCCATCCGGGACGCCCAGGTACGGCAGCGGGAGTTGGAATCCTCGATCCTCGTCCTTGATCGACGGATCGCCGCGAAGGAGAATGTGAAAAGCGAACTGGATGAACGGATAAGGGCCTACGAGGCCGAGATCCGCCAGTTTGAACGCGACCAGTATGTGATGGCGATCCTCATCGAGAACCTGATAGCCGAGGAACTTCGGAAGTCGGCTCCCGACCTAACAAAAGAATCCGGGCAGGGCTTCATCATGCCGATCGAGGGCAGGTTGGGGTCCGGCTTCGGGCCCCGGAAGCATCCGATCTTCGGGACCATGCGCCAGCACAACGGTGTGGACATCGGCTGCGTGAGGGGGCAACCGATCTGGGCGGCGAAGGCCGGCAAGGTCCTCTTCGCCGGCTGGAAGAACGGGTACGGAAACGTTGTCCTGATCGAGCACGAGGGGCCCGTGGTGACCGTGTACGCCCACCAGCAGGAGACGAACGTGTCTAGTGGCTACAGGATCGACAAGGGTGAGGTGTTGGGCAGGTGCGGCTCCACCGGCTGGTCCACCGGCCCCCACCTTCACTTCGAGCTTCGCTCCGGTGGCGAGGCCAAGGATCCGATGATTGTCCTTCCTAGCTGAGCGACGGTCGAAAACGACCGAAGGGGCCCCAGGGGCCCCTTCGGGAATCGACTTCAGCTTCGGTGATCAGCCGACGAATGCCGAGGCGAACACCAACGACACGATGGTCATCACCTTGATGAGGATGTTCATGGCCGGGCCGGAGGTGTCCTTGAAGGGATCGCCCACGGTGTCTCCGACCACTGCCGCCTTGTGGCAGTCGGAGCCCTTGCCGCCATGGTGCCCCGTCTCGATGTACTTCTTGGCGTTGTCCCAGGCGCCACCGGCGTTGGCCATGAAGATGGCCAGGCAGAATCCGGTGACCAGGGCGCCGGCGAGGAAGCCCCCGAGTACGTCGACGCTGATGAAGCCAAGGACGAGGGGAACGACCACGGCTAGGGAACCCGGAATGATCATCTCCTTGAGCGATGCGGTGGTCGAGATGGCCACGCAGCGGGCAGAGTCGGGGTGTACACCCTCTCGGCCCTCGCGCAGGCCCGGAATCTCCCGGAACTGCCGGCGAACCTCCTCGATCATCTCCTGGGCGGCACGGCCTACGGCGTCGATTGTCAGAGCTGCGAACAGGAACGGGAGCATGGCGCCGAGGAACAAGCCGATGAAGACCTCCACCTCGCCGACGTTCAGCGACAGGCTGCCGCCGGCATCGATCACCGCGAACTCGAAGCTCTTGAAGAGGGCGAGGGCCGTGAGGGCCGCTGAGCCGACAGCGAAGCCCTTGGCTACCGCTGCTGTTGTGTTGCCCAACGAGTCGAGCGCGTCGGTGACCTCACGGACGCTGGGATCCAGCTTCGCCATCTCGGCGATGCCGCCGGCGTTGTCGGCGATCGGACCGTAGGCGTCCACGGAGACCACCATGCCGGTGGTGGCCAGCATGCCGATGGCAGCCACGGCAATGCCGTAGATGCCGCCGTCTAGGGCCCCGATCGACTCGAAGGCCATCTCGCCACCCCAGTAGGCGATGCCTACGCCGATGGCGAGAAGGGCAACCGAGGCTGCCACCGAGACCATGCCGGTGGAGATTCCCCCAAGGATTGTCGTGGCGGGACCTGTCTCGGTCTGGGTGGCGATCTTCTTGACCGGCGAGTAATGGTCGGAGGTATAGAACTCAGCTGTCTTGCCCAACGCCCAGCCGACGACCAGGCCGCCGATCACGGCGATGGCCAGACCCAGGGGGTTGTCGAAGTCATCGTTGTTCCCGAACAGCCAGTAGACGATGCCAACGGTCGCGACGGCAGCCAGCGCCATGGCGACGTTGGTGCCCATGTGTAACGCCTTGGAGAGTTCCTTCGTGTCCGTCGAGCTGGACCCCTTGACGAAGAAGGAGCCGATGATCGAGGCCAACATGCCCGCGAAGGCGATGGCCATCGGGAACGAGAGGAGGGAGATGTTGGTCACAGCCGAGGCCTGTTCGGCGCCCAGTCCGAGAGCAAACGCCACCAGCGAGATCGGCGCCAGTATGGAGCCGGCGTAACTCTCGAAGAGATCGGCACCCATGCCGGCGACGTCGCCAACGTTGTCGCCAACGTTGTCGGCGATGGTCGCCGGGTTGCGTGGGTCGTCCTCGGGGATACCCGCCTCCACTTTGCCGACCAGGTCGGCGCCGACGTCGGCGGCCTTGGTGTAGATGCCGCCGCCCACCCTGGAGAAGAGGGCGATGGAGGATGCGCCCAGGCCGTAGGCAGTGACGACCTCGAAGGCGTCGTCCACCTCAAGTAGGAGGACGAAGACGATGTAGACGGCCATCAGGCCCAACAGGGCGAGGCCTGCCACCGAGAAGCCCATGACAGCACCACCACGGAACGCTACGGGCAGGGCCTTGCCGGGTCCGTCCTTGGCTGCCTGGGTGGTGCGTGCGTTGGCCATGGTCGCAACGGTCATGCCGATGTAGCCGGCCAGCGCAGAGAGCGTCGCACCAATCACATAGGTCACCGCCGCAGCTGGCGCTATCAGGGCGGCGATGAGGATCGCCATGGCGGCCACGAAGACCGACACCCAGCTGTATTCCTTCTTGAGGAAGGCCGTGGCGCCCTTCTGGATCTCGGTCATCAGGAATACCATGCGTTCGCTGCCGGGATCGGCGGCCTTCACGTTCTTGAAGAAAAATCCGGCCAGCAGCAGGCCCAGAAGGGCCGATGCGCCTGCCAGATAGGGAATGGCGTCCAAGGAAATGTCTCCTAGATCAGATGGGACGTAACGTCACTCCGGCCGGTTGTCTCTGGGCGGAGTGGTTCGACGGAACTCGCGCGTGGGGCGAGATCGCACCGGAACCGGAGGGACTCTAGTGAGATTCGTGCCCCGGGCCGCACATTGCAGTAGGGAGAATCCTTGGCCTGTTGGGGTGGCGAACCGCTGGATCGTGGGCCACGATCAGGTGGTGGATTCCATGACGGGTGGTGTCGAGGGGATCCGGACCAAAATGCTGGCCCGTCGGCGGGGACTTTCGGATGGCGCAACGGTTCAGGCATCGGCCCTCGTCGTGGAACGCCTACTGGGGCTTCCCGAACTCTTCTCGGCAGGAACCGTCGGCGCCTACATGGGGGTGCGTGGCGAGGTCGACCCGTCCCTCCTCCGAAACGACCGGCGTTTCGAGGTGGCGCTTCCGGTGGTCTCCACAGGAGAGGCCCTTCGGTTCGTGGTCCCAGACGAGCCTCTATTGCCGGGTCCATATGGCATTCCACAGCCTGGTTCTGGGCGGGAGCTCGACCCGTGCAGCCTGGACGTCGTTTTGGTGCCCCTTGTGGCCGCCGACCTTCGAGGCAACAGGGTCGGCCACGGGGGCGGCTACTACGACAGGACGTTCGCTGAATGTCGGGGCAGGGAGGATGGCGGTCCGCTCCTGATCGGAATCTGCCATGCCTTCCAGGTGGTGGACGCACTCGAAGCACGACCATGGGACGTGCCCGTGGACCTGCTGGTCACCGATGCAGGGTTGATCCGGCCAGGGAGCTAGTCGGGTGGAGGGCGCACGTTGGTCACTGGCATGGGGGATTGCCACCCCTTCAGGCCTTCCATGCGGAAGGATTGGCCAGTGCACATAATCGTGGTGGGTGCCGGCGAGGTCGGCTCCTACGTCGCCGAACGCCTCAGTAGTCAGGGTCACCACGTGGCCCTCATCGAGTCCGATCCCGATCGGTCTCGGGAGGTCCATGAGCAGCTCGACGTCATGACTATCAGTGGAAGCGGCACCGACCCGCTGGCCCTGGGCGAGGCGGGCGTCGAACAGGCGGACCTTCTCGTCGCCGTGACCCCCTACGACGAGACCAACATCCTGAGTGCCCTGCTGGCCCGCGGCTATGGCGTCTCCAAGACGGTTGTGCGCGTGGAGTCGCGGCGTCTCCGGCATCCCGATCTGGAGGCCCTCTTCGACGGGGTCGACGACCACCTCGTCATCGATCCGGACGAGGAGGTGGCACATGCCGTCCTCCGGCTGATGGAGTACCCGGGCGCCATGGAGGTCAACCAGATGGCGGGCGGCGAGGTGGAGGTCCTGACCGCCCGTCTGCCCGGCCACGCTCCGCTCGTCGGCGTCTCGCTGAAGGCACTGGGAGCCGAGTTGGAGCCAGACTGGGACTTCATCGTCGGTTCGATCACCCGCCGGGAGGGGGATGCCACCGAGGAGGTCACAATCATCCCGCGGGGTGACTGGATCCTGCGGGAGGGAGACCTTCTGACGGTCATCTGCAAGCGCCGCTCCCTTCGTGACGTCACAGCCAGAATGGGTCTCGCTCACGACATGCCAAACCGGGCCCTGCTGCTCGGTGGGGGCCGTACAGGCCAGATGCTGGCGGAGTCACTGATCGAGCGTGGCCTTGACGTGGCCATCATCGAAAAGAAGCAGGAGAGGGCCGATGAGCTCAGCGAACTGCTGGGACGGGCGCTGGTCTACAGAGGTGACATAACGGATGCGACGATGCTGGAGGAAGCCGGTGTCGCCAGCCAGGACGTGGTCATAGCCCTCACCGGAGCCGACGACGCGAACGTCCTGGCCTGCCTGTATGCCAAGGCGGCGGGCAAGCGCCACAGGCGTTCCGGGGAGGCCTCCGGGCCCGAGACCATTGCCGTGGTCCACAGGTTGCAACTCCTAGACCTCCTGGAGACGCACGAGGTGGATGCCACCCTCAGTCCACGCACCGCCACAGCCAACAGCGTCCTGCGCTTCGTCAGGGGAGAAGGGGAGACGGTTGCCGCCGTGGCCACCTCCCTGCACGGTGATGCCGAGGTACTGGAGTTCGCCGTAGCCGCCGGCTGCCGCTGCGATGGACGCGTGATCGCTGACTTGGGCCTCCAGGAGGACGTCATCATCGCAGCCATCGTCCGTGATGGAAAGCCTCAGATCGGGCGTGGCCGCAGCACCCTGCGGGCACGCGACCACGTGATAGCTGTGACCCGACCAGAATCGGCCCCTCTCCTCTCTTCGCTCTTCGAGTGACCCGGTCGACCAGATGATCCGCACCGTCCTGGCCGGGCTCCGGCCTACGACGGTCCCAGGCTTACGATTGTCGTCAAAGGCGACCGCTGGTGCCCTGGCAGTGGTTGGCGCCGCCGGCATGTTCTCGGTTCTGGCGACCGCCTCGGGGCTCGTTGACCTCCTGGGCAGTGGCGACGACACGGTCCTGCTCGTGACGCTGGGTGGGCTGGTGGGTCTGGTCTCCAGCATCGGATACACGCGGATCCGGCCAGCCGGGAGGATCCGCGATGCGGACGTCCTGGGCGGCGTCACACTCTGCCTCCTGCTCCTGGTGTTGATGGTCGGCGCCCTGCACCTCCTGATCGGCACGACAGGCTCGGTGGTGGACGCGCTCACCGATGCGACCGCTGGGCTCACGACCACTGCCCTCGGGGCCGTGACACCCGACTTGGCCGACCACGGAGGACGCTTCCTCCGGGCGGGCAGCCAGTGGATCGGCGGCCTGGGAGCCCTCATGGTTGCCGTTGCCGTACTGCCGTTCTTCGGAGCGGAGCGAGAGTTCGCGGATCGGTCCCGGGTCCACGGACGCAAACCCATGGCACCGAACCAACGCACGGCGGTACGTAACATCCTTTACGTACACGGAGGTGTCTCGCTCGGAACCTGGGCCGGCTACACCCTGGCCGGGCTTGGCGTATTCGATGCTCTCCTCGTGGCCATGGCGACGGCGTCTACCGGTGGGATGGTGGACGGAGACCCTTTCACGGACCCCGTCGTGCAGTGGGTGGCGGTCGTCGGAATGGCGGTCACCGGAACAAGCCTGGTGGTTCTATGGCGCCTAGTCGTCGGACGCTCCCGGGGACTCTTCCGCTCGATCGAACTCCGCTCCTATCTGGGCCTGCTGGTCGTAGGAACCGGCCTTCTCCTCCTATGGACAGACGGCTCCGGACCAGACGGTATTCGCCGGGCCGCGTTCACGGTGACGGCAGCGCTAACTACCACCGGCTTCCCGTCGGCGCCGGCTGGTACCTGGGCGGCAGCGGCACCCGTGCTCCTCCTGGGCCTCGTGTCGATCGGTCCGATGACTGGTTCGACAGGCGGTGGCCTCCAGATCCTGAGGCACAGGGCCCTGCTCCAGATCGCTCTCAGGGAGATGGTCCGCCAACTTCACCCGAGCGTGGTCTCCAAGGTGCGGCTAGGGGGTCGGGTGGTATCTGAGTTGACCCTCGCCCGGATCGTTGTCATACAGTTTCTGGTGGTCAGCGTGCTGTTCGCCACCGCCACAGTGGTGGCCTCCCTGGGCCTCGACCTGGCGACGGCGCTAGGTGTCGCCGTCCACGCGATCTCAACCGGAGGACCGGTACGGGCCTTGGATGGCTCGCTGCTGGACCCGACGGACTGGTCTGCGCCGGTCCGCCTGGCGATCCTCCCGGCCATGGTGATCGGCCGACTATCGATCTACCCGGCGATGGTGGCTGCCAGCAGCGCGATCTCTGTCGTACGCCATCGGACCAGGCTGGGGCGTCGGATCCGTGCATTCCGGAGGCGAACGGGATGAGGAACGTAGGAGCCGTGGAAGGAGAGAGGGTGAACCCGATCAAGGGCCGCTTCCACAGCACCACGGCCCATGTATCCGGCCTCGCTTTGCTGTTTATCTCTGCGGGAATGCTGCTTTCAGCGGTCGTCGAATATCTTGATGGGACGGCCGGAAACGCCCTACTGCTAGCGACCTTGGCCACGGCCGTCGGTGGTATAGCCCTCTGGTGGACGACTCGGCCCGGCGCACTTGACCACGCATCGATCTTCACCGCTGTGGGGGGCACCTGGGTGGCCGCCTCGGTGGTTGGGGCGCTTCCCTATCTTCTGGCCGGAACGTTCGCTGTCGCCGGCCGACCGTGGACAGTTGTGGTCGCCGACGCCTTGTTCGAGTCGATCTCCGGCTATACGGCTACCGGCTCGACAGTGTTCGGTGGGCACAACCGGATCGTCGACCAGGGCTCCGGGATCCTCCTCTACCGACAGCTCACGCAGTGGGCCGGAGGAATGGGCATCGTCGTCCTTGTGGTAACCGTGCTGCCGTCCCTGCGGGCCAGCGGCCTCGGCCTGATCGACGCCGAGGCTCCTGGCATGGGAGTGGACCGGCTGGCCCCGCGGGTGCGAGACACAGCAATTCGCTTCTGGCGTCTTTATCTGGGACTCACCGTGCTCATCGCCGTCGGCTTCCTGGTGGCCGGCATGGGCCCGTTCGATGCGGTGGCCCACGCCCTCACCACCGCCTCGACCGGGGGCTTTTCGACCCAGGACGCATCGATTGGGTACTGGAACAGCGTGGCCGTGGAGTCTGTCCTAATCGTGGCCCTGATCCTCGCAGCGGCCAACTTCACGCTCCACAGCCGCTCATGGAGCCAGAAGCGGATCACCCACTTCGGTGACCACGAGTTTCGCGGATTCCTGAGCATCTTGGCTATCTGCACTCTTGTCGTGTCAACACTCTTGACCCTCGACGGCATGGCTCCCGGACGTGCCTTGCGCATCGGACTATTCAACGTGGTCACCCTGGGTACCAGCGGTGGCTTCGGTAATGCCACCGGGGCGGGCAGCGACGGCGACTGGGTCCGCTGGGCGGGCGGCCCGCAGATGGTGCTCCTGTTCCTCCTTGTCTTTGGGGGGTGTACCGGGTCCACCGCCGGCGGGGTGAAGGTCATGCGCCTCCGGGTCGGCATGGCCCACGCCTACAGGACTCTGCGGGGATTCCGACATCCACGAGCCCTGTTGCCGGTCCGACAGGGAGACTCCACGGTTCCCGACACCATCGTCTCCCGCGTCGCCGGCTTCATGGTCGTGTACGGCATATTGGTGGTCGGGGGAACAGTACTAGTGGCCGCTCTGGGCACGGACCTGGTTACGGCGGTCAGTGGGGTGATCGGATCCCTGGGCAACATGGGGCCCGTTCTGGGAGAGGCTGGCCCCACGGCCTCCTTTGTTGACGGCTTCTCGACGCCGGCCCGCCTTGTCCTGGCGGTCCTGATGCTGGTTGGCCGCCTGGAGATATTCCCGATGCTGCTCATGCTTGTGGCGCCCTACCGATCCCTGCGCGGGGCCGGTAGGCGGGGTCGGAGCTGATTGACGGCGAAGGTCAGCTGTTAAATAGCTCAACCAACAGGTCGCGGAGTCGGGCCGGATCGGCACTACCGCAGAGTTCACGGGCGCTGTGCATCGCCAGTTGGGCAACCCCGAGGTCCACGGTGCGCATGCCTAGTACGGCGGCTGTAGCTGGCCCTATCGTCGAGCCACAGGCCATGTCGGAACGACTCACGAAAGACTGGAGGTCGACCCCTGCTCGTTCGGCGGCCAACCTGACGATTCCAGCGCCAACTGCGTCGGTTGCGTACCGCTCCCGAGCGTTGAACTTCAGGACGGGCCCACCGTCGAGGAGGATCCGGTGCTCGGGATCGTGGCGCTCTGGGTAGTTCGGATGGGTGGCGTGGGCGCCGTCCACGGAGAAGACAACCGAGTCGCCGATCGGGCGTGCATCCAGGCCGACGAACCGCCGGAGGGTTCGTTCCAGGAGGGGGCCAGCGGCTCCGGTGGACGAGATGCTTCCGACCTCCTCATGGTCGAACAGTGCCAGGACCGGCACCGGGCCGTCACCCTCGGCGGCGGCGATCAATGCCTCGGTACCGGCGTGACAAGAAAGCAGGTTGTCGATCCTCGGGGCGCTGACCATGTCCTCTCGGATGCCTAGGAGGCGCGACGGGGTGAGGTCGTGGAACATCACGTCGAAAGCCAGGACCTCGTCGGGGTCCAAGCCGGCCGCCACCGCCGCCATGGTTACGAAGTCGCCGTCCTGCGCAGTCCCCGCCCCCAGGACGGGGGAGAGGTGCACCTGCGGGTTCAGGACCAGGCCCTTCTCGTTCACCCCGGGGTCCAGGTGGACCGCCAGTTGGGGGATCCGGGCCACGGGTCGGTCATCACGCACCAGCACCACGCGTACACCGTCGTCGCTCCGTAGGACCAGACGGCCTGAGAACCCCAGGTCCCGGTCCACCCAGGAGTTCAGGAGCGCACCGCCGTAGACCTCCACGCCGACCTGTCGGCAACCGGCGGACGACCGGTCGGGCTTCGGCTTCAACCGAAGGTTGGGGCTGTCGGTGTGTGCCCCGACGATCCTGAGGGGCGCATAGGGCGACCTTCCCTCGTCAGCCCAGGCCACCAGGGCACCACCCGACCTGACGAGGTGGCGGCCCGGTGCCGGCGGCTCCTCGTCCTGCCCCGACTCGGAGAAACCGGCGGCCGTGAGCCGCAGTACCGCCTCCTCGACGGCGTGATAGGGGCTGGGGGAGGAATCGATGAAACGGCACAGATCCACTGCCGAAGATGTGTCGGTGACGGGCATTGCCCTATATTGGTCCCTGCACAGCCGACATGAGACGCCAGCAGAGGTACGGCGTCCATTCAAGGCACTCGCTCCGACCGACGATGTTCCGGGCGATCTCCAGACGGCGGACCCACTCGGGTCCAGGATTCCGGGAGACGACCCAACCGAAATGTCAAATGAACCCGAGCAGCAGCGCCCGGAACGTTCCACCGGAAACCCACCGGTGAACGCCTACAGCTCGATGCCTCCAGCCCAGGGTCTCTACCAGTCCCGGTTCGAGCACGACTCCTGCGGAGTCAACTTCGTCTGCCACCTGAAGGGCGAAGCCAGTCACCGGATCGTCGAACTGGGGCTCGGGGCGCTCTGCAGGATGCAGCACCGGGGTGCCCTTGGGGCCGAGGAGAACACCGGTGATGGAGCGGGCATCCTGCTTCAGGTCCCCGACGACTTCTATCGCCAGGTCGTGCCGTTCGATCTGCCGAAGGCAGGGTCCTACGCCACGGGCATAGCCTTCCTTCCTGCTCCGCCGGAACTGGCCGACCAGGCGGCCGAGATGGTTGATGAGATCATCCGCCAGGAGGGCCTGGAGGTACTCGGCTGGCGAGAGCTACCGATCAACGATTCGATGATCGGTGACGCCGCAAGGGCTGCGAAACCGACCTTTCGCCAGGTGTTCCTGGCCGGCGTCCAGGACACCGACGGTCGGCCTTCGGGAATTGTCCTTGATCGACTGGCGTACGTGGTCCGCAAGCGGGTAGAGCACGAGCTCCGATCGGGCGATGACGGCTCCACATCGACGTCGCCGAGCGTCTACTTCCCGTCGCTCTCGGCCAGGACAATCATCTACAAGGGGATGCTCACCAACCTCCAGTTGGCAGAGTTCTTCACCGACCTCACCGACCAGCGCCTCGAGAGCGCACTGGTGCTGGTGCACTCCAGGTTCTCAACGAACACCTTCCCCTCCTGGCCGCTCGCCCACCCGTACCGGATGGTTGCGCACAACGGCGAGATCAACACGGTGCAGGGAAACAGGAACTGGATGCGTGCCCGCGAAGCCCTGATGGCAACCGACCTGATCCCAGGAGACATCCAGAGGCTCTTTCCGATCTGTACGCCGGGGGCCAGCGACACGGCGGGTTTCGACGAGGCACTCGAGCTCCTGACCCTGGGCGGCTACCCGCTGTCCGAGGCCGTCCTGATGATGATCCCGGAACCGTGGGAGAACCATGCGGAGATGTCCGACGAGCGCCGGGCCTTCTACCAATACCACGCATCGCTCATGGAGCCCTGGGACGGGCCGGCCTCGATCGCCTTCACGGATGGCACGGTCATCGGTGCGGTCCTGGACCGCAACGGACTTCGCCCAAGCCGCTACTGGGTAACCGCCGACGACCTGGTCGTGATGGCCAGCGAGGTCGGCGTTGTGGACGTCCCCAGCAGCCAGGTCGTCGAGAAAGGACGCCTGCAACCTGGCCGGATGTTCCTCATCGACACCAGCGAGGGGCGGATCATCCGGGACGACGAGATAAAGGCCGGCCTGGCATCGGCCCGTCCCTATCGGGAGTGGCTGGACGCCAACCTCGTGCAGTTGGACGACCTGCCGCCCGGCGACCCGACCCCGACCGACGAAGGCACGCTCGTCCAGTGCCAGCAGGCCTTCGGATACACCCACGAGGCACTCAAGGTGCTCCTGGCCCCGATGGCCCGCGACGGCAAGGGGGCGATCGGCTCCATGGGAACGGACACTCCGGTGGCGGTCCTCTCGCACATGAACCGACCCCTTTACGACTACTTCCAGCAGCTGTTCGCCCAGGTCACCAACCCTCCGTTGGATGCCATTCGTGAGGAGCTCATCACCGCCGTGTGCACCACGGTGGGTCCGGAGGGAAATCTGCTGGATCCCGAGCCGGGCAGTTGCCGACAGATCCACCTGCCCCATCCGGTCCTGACAGAGGCGCAGCTCGCATCCATCGTCGGGCTGGACGGAGAGGGCGCCCTAGGCGGCTTCACCAGCCGCGTCCTGGATGCCCGCTACGAGGTGGCGCGGGGCGGTGAAGGCCTTGCCCATGCGCTGGACAGGCTCCGCGGTGATGCGTCAGCCGCCGTCGCTGACGGTGTCGACATCCTGGTCATCAGCGACCGCAGTCCCACACTGAGCCTGGCCCACATTCCGTCGCTCCTGGCGACCGGTGCGGTCCACCACCACCTCATCCGGGAGAAGACCCGGACCCGGGTCGGCCTGGTCGTCGAGAGCGGAGATGCACGCGAGGTCCATCACGTGGCCCTCCTGCTCGGGTACGGGGCCTCGGCCGTCTGCCCGTACCTCGCCTTCGCCTCGGTGGACGCCATGGTGGCGGCCGGACACCACGGACTGCCCTCGTCGATGACGCCTACGAAGGCACGTCGGAACATGGTGAAGGCATTCGACCAGGGCCTCCTGAAGATCATGTCCAAAATGGGCATCTCGACAGTGGCCTCCTACACCGGTGCCCAGATCTTCGAGGCCATCGGCATCGGAGAGGAGGTGGTTGAGGACTGCTTCACCGGGACCGTCAGCCGACTGGGCGGGGTGGGGCTGGACGTCCTGGCCACCGAGGTGGCCGCCCACCATGCCATGGCGTTCCCGGAAAACCCTGAGGAGCGGGCACATCGCACCCTCGAGGAAGGAGGGGAGTACCGGTGGAGGAGCGATGGCGAGTACCACCTCTTTAACCCGGAGACGGTCTTCAAGCTCCAGCACGCCACCCGGGAGGGGCGTTACGACGTCTTCAAGGAGTACACGCGCCTGGTCGACGACCAGTCCCGGCGGCTTGCCACCTTGCGTGGCCTTTTCGAGTTCCGGGAGGGCATGAGGGAACCGGTGCCGATCACGGAGGTGGAGTCGATCGGTGCGATCATCAGCCGCTTCTCCACGGGTGCCATGTCCTACGGTTCGATCAGCGCCGAAGCCCACGAGACCCTGGCCATCGCCATGAACCGGATCGGTGGCAGGTCCAACACGGGCGAGGGAGGCGAGGACACCGACAGGTTCACGCCTGAGGCGAACGGAGACCTCCGGCGCTCCGCCGTCAAGCAGGTGGCCTCAGGACGGTTCGGTGTCACCAGCGAGTACCTGGTGAACAGCGACGACCTGCAGATCAAGATGGCCCAGGGGGCCAAGCCCGGCGAAGGTGGACAGTTGCCGGGCCACAAGGTGTACCCGTGGATCGCCAAGACCCGCCATTCGACTCCGGGCGTGGGCCTGATCTCACCACCTCCCCACCACGACATCTACTCCATCGAGGACCTGGCCCAGCTCATATACGACCTCAAGAACTCCAACCCGGTGAGTCGCATACACGTGAAGCTCGTGTCCGAGGTGGGTGTTGGCACCGTGGCCGCCGGTGTCTCCAAGGCTCATGCAGACGTGGTCCTGATCTCCGGCCATGATGGCGGAACCGGCGCTTCGCCGCTCACCTCCATCAAGCACGCCGGGGCGCCCTGGGAGCTGGGCTTGGCAGAGACTCAGCAGACCCTGCTCCTGAACGACCTGCGGGACAGGATTGTTGTGCAGGTGGACGGCCAGCTCAAGACGGGCCGCGACGTGGTTATTGCCGCACTGCTGGGTGGTGACGAGTTCGGCTTCGCCACCGCCCCACTGGTCGTCTCCGGCTGCGTGATGATGCGGGTCTGCCACCTGGACACCTGTCCGGTCGGGGTGGCGACGCAGAACCCGGAACTCCGGAAGAAGTTCACCGGACGGCCGGAGTTCGTCGTGAACTTCTTCGAGTACATCGCCGAGGAGGTACGCGAGATCCTGGCGGCGCTCGGCTTCAGGAGCATCGAGGAGGCCATCGGCCAGACTGAGACACTGGACGTCCGGAGTGCCGTGGAGCACTGGAAGGCCAGCGGCCTGGACCTGACGCCCATCCTCCACGTTCCCGACGTCGGTGACGCCGACCGGAGGAACACGAAGGGTCAGAACCACGGCCTCGAGCACATCTTGGACCGACGGCTGATCGAGGTGTCCGAGCCGGCCCTGGAGAGGGCGGAACACGTCAGGTTCGCCACCCCCATCACGAACGTGGATCGCTCGGTGGGAACCATGCTCGGATACGAACTGACTCGTCGCCACGGCGGGGCCGGACTTCCCGATGGCACCATCGAGGTGGACCTGATGGGTTCGGCAGGCAACAGCTTTGGGGCCTTCGTGCCCCGTGGAATCACCCTTCGCCTGGCTGGCGACGCCAACGACTATGTCGGCAAGGGGCTCTCAGGTGGCCGTATAGCGATCTGGCCCCCGGCCGATTCGCCGTTCGTGGCCGAGGAGCAGATCATCGCCGGCAACGTCCTGCTCTACGGCGCCACCTCCGGCGAGGCCTTCTTCCGTGGTCGGGTGGGCGAACGCTTCTGTGTGCGCAACTCGGGGGCGACGGCGGTGGTGGAAGGGATCGGCGACCACGGGTGCGAGTACATGACGGGTGGCAGGGCCGTGATCCTTGGCCCCACAGGTCGGAACTTCGCAGCTGGCATGTCCGGCGGAATCGCCTTCGTGCACGATCCGGAGGGCTCCTTCCCGGCCCGGGTGAACCCTGAGATGGTCCTGGTCGAGGCTCCCGACGAGGATGACGTGGCGTGGTTGGGCGACATGGTGGAACTGCACCGCCTGGAAACCGGGTCCACGGTCGCCGAGAGGCTGCTGGCTTCCTGGGCAATCGAATCGAAGCGGTTCGTGAAGGTGATGCCGACCGACTACAAGCGAGTAATGGAGGCGGCTGCTGCGGCTAGGGCCTCCGGACGTGACGAGGTGGAGGCAGTCATGGCCTCCTCCCGGACCTAGGAAGCCGACATGGGCGACGCACGCGGATTCCTGAAGCACGACAGGCAGTTGCCGGACCGGCGATCGGTGCCGGTACGCCTACGCGACTGGCGCGAGGTCTACGAGCCCTTCCCGGAAGAGACCCTCCGGGAGCAGGCCGGCCGCTGTATGGACTGCGGCATCCCGTTCTGCAATGACGGCTGTCCCCTCGGCAACCTCATACCCGACTGGAACGACCTCGTCTACCAGGACCACTGGCGGGAAGCCAGTGATCGGCTCCACGCCACGAACAACTTCCCCGAGTTCACCGGTCGCCTCTGCCCGGCCCCATGCGAGGGGTCCTGCGTTCTCGGCATAAACGAACCGCCGGTGACCATCAAGCAGGTCGAGGTGAGCATCGTGGACAGGGCCTGGGCCGAGGGTTGGATCACCCCGCTGGTCCCGGCCGAGAACACCGGACGCCGGGTGGCCGTGGTCGGCTCAGGACCGGCCGGCCTAGCGGCTGCCCAGCAGCTCACCAGGGCAGGGCACGTCGTGGTGGTGTTCGAGCGGACGGACCGCATCGGGGGCCTGTTGCGGTACGGGATCCCCGAGTTCAAGATGGAAAAACGTCACCTCGACCGGCGCCTGGCGCAGATGGAAGCCGAGGGCACGGAGTTCCGGACCAACACGACGGTGGGGGTGGACCTTTCCGTGGAGCAACTCCGGGCCGACTACGACGCCGTGGTACTCGCCTGCGGTGCCACCCAGAGTCGGGACCTGCCCATACCCGGACGGGACCTGGCCGGCGTGCACCAGGCCATGGACTACCTGCCTGGCTCGAACCGGGTTCAGGAGGGCGACGAACTCAAGGCCCCCATCGACGCAGAGGGCTGCGACGTCGTCATCATCGGCGGAGGTGACACCGGTGCCGACTGCCTCGGAACGGCCCTCAGGCAGGGAGCACGCACGGTCCACCAGTTCGAGATCATGCCGCGCCCCCCGGATGAACGTGGCGACGGCAACCCCTGGCCCACCTGGCCAATGGTCTACCGGGTTTCGTCAGCCCACGAGGAGGGTGGCGAAAGGGTCTTCGCCATAGAGACCTCCGAGTTCATCGGTAGCGACGGCCGTGTAACAACCCTGCGGACCCACAGCGTTGAGCAGGTGTTCGTGGACGGGCGCATGTCCTTCAGCCCCGTCGCCGGTTCCGTCCAGGACTTCCCGGCCGACCTCGTGTTGCTCGCCATGGGATTCACCGGCCCGGAGCGCAACGAACTCCTGGAGGGACTCGGGGTGGACCTGGACCAGCGGGGCAACGTGAAGCGCGACGAGGGCTTCCGCACAACGGCCGAGGACGTGTTCGTATGCGGGGACATGGGCCGAGGCCAGTCCCTGATCGTCTGGGCAATTGCCGAAGGCCGCTCCTGTGCCGCAGCGGTGGACCGTCTCCTGAGCGGGAGTACGCAGCTTCCTGCTCCGGTCACCCCGACCTCGGCTCCGCGCCGCTGAGGTCGGAAGTGCCGACGGATGCCCACCTCGTCGTCGTGCACCGCAACAGAGGAGCCGTCTGCCGACGGACCGTGGAGCGATTCCTGGCCCAGTCGGACCTCACCGCCACGGTGGTCGACAACGGCTCGGAGTCCGACGAGCTTGCAGACCTTCGTGATGGTCTATCCGGGGACGTCGAGATCGTCGAGGCGGGTTCGAACCTGGGGTTCGGGCCTGGGGCCAACGTCGGACTGGAACGTTGGTTGGCCGGCCCGCACGAGATCTGCCTTCTCGCACCACACGATGCCCGGCCACTGGATGGAACGGTCCGGCGGCTCCTGCAGGAGATGCGAGCCCGCCCTTCAGCTGGCCTGGCATGCGCCGACGTGGGTGACGGTGAGGTGCCGAGGATCCAGCCCTTCCTTGGTCCCATTGGCGAGCCGGCCGGTGGAGCGGAAGGCTGGGAGGCCGCCGACTACCCGCACGGGACCCTCATGGCGCTCCGCCGGGAATGCGTGGAAGACGTGGGCCTTTTCGACGAGCGCTACTTCGCCTACTGCGAGGAAGCGGACCTCGGCATACGTGCCACGCGCTCCGGATGGCAGGTCGGCCTCGTGCGTGGTGCCATGGTCGAGAACCCCGAGAGCGGGTCTGAGGCAGCCACCATCGACTATCTCATGGTCCGCAACACTCTGCTTCTGCTGGGAACCCACTTCGGCATGAGGAACGCTGCCTTTCGGGCAGCGGTGGTCCTCATGGAGTCGGCGGTCGGGTGGTGGCGTCCCGAGGTGCGTGGTCCTTACCACACAGGCAGGTCACGATTCATGGCGGTGGCGCACGCTGCAACCGGTCGATTTGGACCACCCTGAGCGCTGCTCAGAAGGGTTGTGCGTCCAGAAACCCCAGGGCTGCATCAATGAAACCGAAGTCACGTGGCGTGGCGAAGTGGTCGACCCCGCGTAGCGGCACGTGAGTGGCGTCGGGGAGAGCTTCGACGAGTAGGTCAGCAGGAGCGGCGAAGTCCCTGTCGCCCAGCACTACCTGCACCGGAACCGTCACGCCGGCCAGCAATTCGGCTGAGAAGACGCGCCGGTCGGGTCGTTGCAGGAAGGCCGTGAGTGCGGCCCGATCAGCGCCAGCGGCTTCCGGTAGGTCGGCGAAATAGCGGAGTTCGGGGTTGGATGCCTCTCCGGTACGCACCGCCTCAGCGACAGCGGCACCCCTTGTCGGATCCGACTCGAACAGGTTCCTGCCCACACCGGCGACCACGATGCGGCGGAACCTCTCCGGGTGGTGGGCTGCCAGCCAGAGTATGGCCATCGCCCCGGCGGAAAAACCGATCGCGTCGACCGGGTCGTCCGGAAGGCTGTCCAGGATCCGGTCCTCGAGGTCGCGGTAGTCCTCCGGGTTCGATGGCTTGGGAGCCTCGCCGTGACCGAGCAGGTCCACCCCGATGACGGTCCTACCTGCATCTCCGAGTAGGTCCACCCAGCCGTTGCCCAACCAGGTGGCGGCGAAGGAGGTTCCGAATCCATGCACCATGAGCACGTCGGGGCCGGCCATCCGGGGAACATATCCCTGAGCCGGTTCCCCGACCGGGTCGGGCCGGGGCCCGGTGCGAACAGGCCAGTTCGGGGGTCGTGACCGAAGCGGCGCCGTGTCGGCGGAGTGGCGAACGAGAAGGCCTCGCTAATCTTGTCCGGTGACGCCGCAGCGCCTACTCCTAGCGGTCGGGGTGCCCCTAGGGCTCCTGATCGCCATGTTGTCACCGGCCTGGACTGCCTACGACGAGTTCACCCACTTCGCCCGCGTGGTCGACATGGCGCACGGCAACCTCGAGCCTGGCCTGACACCGGAAGGGGTCGGGTCGCTCATACCGGCGGCCTACAGGGAAGCCACCGCCGAGATCATCATCGACCATCAGGCCGGTCGCCCTCCCTGGACACCCACCTCTGTCAGGGCCCTGCTGGGGCATCGACCCGATGGTCGCACAGTGTTCGTTGATACCCGCCCAACCACTGCCTCCAGCCCGCTCGGCTACCTACCTGCGACGGTCGGGGCGTTCCTGCCGGTAGCACTCGGTGCACCCGGTGTGGTTGTGCTCTGGGCCGGCCGTCTCGCCTCGCTGGCCGCCTACATTCTGTTGGCCGCCTGGGCCGTACGAACCGCGACCGCCTTTCGTTGGTCACTTGCCGTTGCGGCGACCATTCCCCTGAACCTGGCACTGGCAGCATCCGTTTCCCCGGATGGGTTGACGACCGCTGCGGTCCTGTTGGCGGTCGCCATGTGGACCCGGGTGGAGGGAGGAGAGGACGTGCCGCTACCGGCACTGATCCTGTCCACCGGGATGTTGGCGTTGGCCAAGCCGCCCTACTTCCTGGTACTCAGCCTGTTCGTGGCCTCAGCTGTGCTGGAGCGGACGGCGGGCCGGATCCGTGCCGCCTGTGTCGCCGGTGCGGCGCTCCTGGTTGGCCTCATAGCGACCGTCGCCAACTCCAGCGACAACTACCAGGCGGTCACCACCACGATGATCCGCAGGATCGACTACAACCCCGAACGCCAGATGGACCATCTCCTGGGCGACATGCCGGGCTTCCTCTGGGCCACGGTGGACACCTGGCTGACGGAGTACCGCTTCTACGTACAGGGCTGGTTCCGGCAACTGGGATTCTGGGAGGCTGACATGGCGCCAGTGGTGCCGTGGGCTCTGGTGGCCATCCTGGCGGTGTCGCTCCTGGCCCTGGACGGCGATGACATGGAGCGCCTCTCGGGAGTCCGTCGCGCCGCCGTCGCCCTGGGCGTGGCGGGGCTGGTCATTGCCATCTACGCGGCCAGCTACGTCTACTTCACCGACCTGTCGGACTACGGGCACATCGGCCTGCAGATGGCCCGCTACTCGGCACCGTTGGCTGCCCTGGCCTTCGTGGCCTGGTCACCCCGGATGCTCGGTCCGCTGGCGGACGCCGTGTCCAATCGGGTCGACCGGCGTTGGGCGGTCGTCGCCATGGCCGGTGTGCCCGTGGTGGCGGTGGGCGCCTCGGTCGTCACCTGGCTCTGGACGGGCGCCAACACGCCGCTGGGCTGAGTCGGGACTGCCGAGCTGAATCAGGGC
>ENA-OSET01000564-OSET01000564.1-sediment-metagenome-genome-assembly--contig:-NODE-564-length-41047-cov-8.595045_pt1 | contig 41047 bp, 35 predicted proteins | sample MGYA00237882_ERZ534229 | MGnify/ENA primary metagenome ERZ534229 (study PRJEB26408, sample SAMN06266212) | sediment metagenome | isolation source: Hudson Canyon methane seep mesocosm | place: USA:Hudson...
TAGTTTTAGTTTTAGTTTTAGTTTTAGTTTTAGTTTTAGTTTTAGTTTTAGTTTTAGTTTTAGTTTTAGTTTTAGTTAAGTATAGTCTGGAATAAGTAAAAGTCAGATCGCAATCGACGAACCATTTTGCATATAAACAATCAGGCTAGTCTTCGAGCAAAAAGTGCGCTCTCGCTAGCGCTATCGGTTTATCACGCGATTCCTGCCAAGCATGAACTTCTACATTTGCGACACGACCACCTTGTCGACTTACCTCGCAAAAAGCATAGGTTTCGCGGTTCTGCCCCGCTCTTAAATAGTCGAGCGAAAAATCTATTATCTTGGGGAATTTGGGCGTCGATTGAGAGACTAACAAATGCATGGCGCTAGCCAACTCCATAAAACCACCAATCACGCCACCGTGAATGGAAGGCAGAATTGGGTTACCTATGTTGCTATCCTGCTGCTTGAGTTTAAAACATTGAGTATTCCCCTCTTCCATAAACTCCAATCCAATAAATTGTGCGTATGGAATCGCTGCAATCAGCTCCGAATGCTCTCCAGAGGCATGCACACGGGCTACCGCTTCTCGGAAATCTGTACCACGTGTCGCTTTGGGCAACGTTGAAAAATCAGGTACCTTTATGTCTTTCGTCATATGCTGGAGGGTCGGCACCCCCTTGGAACCCATGCGCATGAACGTTGCCACACAATGCGCCACCGTCCTGTCTATCTGATACGCCTCACAGCGCATGAATAAAATATTAGACGTCACGCGATAACAGCTAGCACGCGCGTAAACCGGCGCACCTGGCTTTGCTGAGCGCATATAGTCAACGCGTAAATCAAGCGTTGGGCATAACTCAAAATCTGGCATCGCACACAGAACGGCAGCGCCAGCGGTAGTATCCATCAGCGTAGTAATCGCCCCACCATGAATAACCCCAGTAGTGGGACTCCCAATTATTTCCTCACTGTAAGGCAGCTCCAAAATCAATTCGTTTTCACGCGCAGAAACAACCTTTATTCCCAAGCGCTGACATTGCGCGAGTACATCAATAAATTCCTCGACCTGCCCTAAAAGTGTTGTTTCACTTCGCATACTACCTGCCCTTTTTTCAGTAACGGATTAACTACAAAACGCGCCATTATAGAGAACATTGCGAACCTCATCACGCTTTTCCAGATGACAACTGCCTTTTGCGTCATCGAAGGTATCGCCACCTGTAGAACAGAGCGTCCTGCGAACTCGATTTAACTGAACCTTGTTTTCTTCAACAATGGCATCATCTAACGAAGAACGTGATTAACGATTCCTGTTTAAGCTCGACAAACAATAAATCTCAATAGGTAGCGCAATGACAAGCCCTTTAGCAAACCCAATCACCCTCCCCAACGGCACCATCCTTCCTAACCGGCTCGCGAAAAGTGCCATGACAGAAGGGCTTGCGGACAAATTTGACCAACCAACCCCTGCACATTATCAACTCTATAAAACATGGTCAGAGGGCGGAACAGGCTTACACATTACTGGCAACATAATGATCGACAAGCGCTACCTTGAGCGCGCGGGTAATGTCGTGCTCGAAAACGCTGACCAACTCCCACGTTTTAAAGAATGGGCGGCACAAGGAACCGTTGGCGGAAACCACCTTTGGGTACAACTCAACCATCCGGGTCGACAATGTCCTAAGCTCGTTAACAAAGAACCACTATCCCCCTCTGATGTGCACTTAGATATGCTCGGCAACTTCGGAAAACCACGCGCGATGACTGACGCCGATATCGAAGAAGTTATTGAACGCTTTGCCACATCAGCAAGTCTGGTAAAAGAAGCAGGCTTTACAGGCGTACAAATTCACTGCGCACACGGCTACTTACTCAGCCAGTTCTTAAACCCACTAATAAATAAACGGGACGACCAATGGGGTGGCTCATTGGAAAACAGAGCACGGATTATCCGTAAGGTGATTGTCAGCGTTCGTAAAGCCGTGGGAGCCGACTTCCCCATTGGCGTTAAACTTAATTCTGCTGACTTTCAAAAAGGCGGCTTCACACTAGAAGAGTGCGCTCAAGTATCCGGATGGCTGGCAGAAGATGGTATCGACCTCCTTGAAATTTCTGGCGGAAACTACGAACAAACGAGTTTACTAGGCACAGAGCCAACCGACGTTCGCGAAAGCACCCGCAAACGCGAAGCGTATTTTATCGAGTATGCCGAACAAATTAAGGCCTCTGCCAATATTCCAATCATGATTACTGGAGGCTTTCGCAGTCGCGCGGTAATGGAAGCCGCCATTGAAAAAGGTGAAGTAGATGTCATCGGTCTCGCACGCCCACTATGTACGCAACCCAATTGCTCACAATTATTGATTGATCAGAGCGTTGATGAAATAGACCACTACGAAGACGAATTGGTCTTAGGAACCGGATTTTGGGGCAACAACAGTTCATCCAACCTGATTAAGGCCATCAACTCCTTTGGCCAAGTCGGGTTCTATTACTGGCAAATCATCAGTTTATCTAAAGGGCTGCCACCAGAACCTAAGCTTCGTACGTTTAGGGCTTTCGTTCGTCATATAAAAAATGACGCTAAGCTAAACATTCGTCGCAAAATGGCTTAGCTAAAAGCCGCTGTTCAGCTCTACCTCAAAACAAAAAGATTAGAAAGAACCAAGTTCTAAAAGGAATGATAATGCACTTAAAACTCTTGATCATTGCGTTACTCGCTATGACCTTTCATGCCTCTGCTAAAGACTTGGAAGACCAAATATTTCAAGCCGAGAAAATGATTCACCTCAAAAACCTCGTTAGGGCCGAAGCGCTAGCGACCGATGCCTATCAAGAATTCGAAAAAACTGGGGACCGTAAGGGCTTGGGTGAAGCGACCTTTGTGTTGGGTCTTGTCCACAAGAGCCAGAAAAAGACTGACGAGGCAATTAACGAGTTTCGTCAGGCTTTAGTCCTATTTAATTCAATAGACTATTACTCCGGCATCGCTAGAGCAAAGTTCGCACTAGGCAATGCGTTTTGGGGTATCGGTGATACGGACCGGCAATGCGATATGTACCGACAAAGCCTAAGCGAATTTGAAAAATCCAAAGCAACTGAGCCTAACCCGATTTTTTGGATTAATCCAAATTACACCAGTTTCGAAGAAATGGTAAACGCTTTTATTGATCAGCTTTGTGCCTAGGCGCCTAGCTCTTAGACACTGAAACAAGGCTATCTCAACACTTCTAAAATATGCGCTATGCTATTAGATGAGCGCTCCTTGCGAGTCGCAATTAAGTTTTCATGTAATGCCTTTATCTCACTGGCATCGCGTGTTGTGGTAGTAGCTTTAAAGTGGTGATTAGTGATTTTTTCTAAACCTGACACATTCAAACACGTTACAAGCAAAGGCTTTACACTGATAGAGCTTGTTGTCGTCATTGCCATCGTGACGATTATCGCTACCGTTGCGATCCCTAAATTTGCCGAATTATCTGACACGGCAGAGTTAGCACAAGCGAAGAGTATTGCTTCATCTATTCGCTCTGGCGCAAAACTAGTCAAACTAACCTTCGATACCAAAAGCTTTAAAACGCGTGTTCAAAACCTGCAAGGTTATGGCGACGGTACTATTGATACCAACAATATCGGCTACCCAATCGGCAGTAACAAAGGTAACGGCAATGAGAATATCGGCGTCGGCAATGCGGGCTGCCCGCTGCTTTGGAATGCATTGCTAAGCAACCCACCTTCGGTTGCGCATAATAACAACAATCAGAGTTACCGATCCTATCGACACACTAACAACCGTGTTTGCAGCTTTGTTTACCGCGTTAGTGGCGACACGGGGAACCGCAACACCGGCCAATTAGTCGTTCGCTATGATTCGCGAGATGGCACCGCCACGGTTTGCGGTCGCCGCAGTGATATCCCTAACTGCCCATAACGGCACAAGCTTCTGTCATACTAAGCGCCAAGCAAAGCACTAATCTTCTCTGTCGTTGTGGCCGGATCTTCCTGCATAAAGCAATGCCCCCCCGGTAAGCTAGTCACCGAAATATTGCTATTCACTTTGACTAATTTTGGCAACGCTTTATGGATAAACGGAAACGTTTTCTCGCCGTAAATGATGTCGACAGGTACTTGAATAGCTCTTAACTTATTCCATAGCCATTTTGGGTAACTCGCGAAAATAGCTGCCTCAATTTCCGGCGGGCATTTCAAGTGCACTCTACCCTTCTCATCGCGCTTCATGCCATGCCTCAGGTATGACCTTAAACAGTCTTCGTCCCAGCCTTTGAATACGCCACGTTCATGAAAGTAATTCCAAAGTGCCTCTTCGTTGTCCCACATAGTTGTGCGAATCGCGGCCTGTTTAGACATCGCCATGCGCTTACTCAAGCCGAACTGACTCATCAAAACCATGATATGTGAGGTCAATTCTGGTGCTAAGACAGGGTCTAATAATATTGCCCGCGAGAATAGCTCGGGTTGTTTCGCCATCATCACGCAAGACATCACTGCCCCATAGCTATGGCCACAGGCAATTTTAGGGACATCTTTCCATAGTGCTGAATAATGCTCCCACGCCTCTGAAGAATAGCGAGCACTACGATTCCAGCCTGCATACTCCTCACCAGCATCGCTATCGCCATGGCCCTGAGCATCACTAATAAACAAGTCATAGTCGTTTAGCAGCGGGGCTAGAATTTTTTCATAGGTGAGCCCACAAAAACCATTGCCGTGAATAAAGTGAATAACCGGCTTGCCAGTTGGCTCAGAGTGATACCCGCGCAAGGTAAAACCCGCTGACACTTCATGCTCCCACCGTTTTAATTGATCAATCAAAGGCACTGCATTACTCCCTCAGTTTGCCGTCACGAACATTTTGGCTCTTTAATAAGCCATCGACCCTATCGAGAAGGTCATCGCTGAGCAAGCCTGAATGCTCGCGTAAACCCATTATGCTAAGACTGGGACAATCAAAGTCCCGCATGGCATGTACAAACTTAAGTGTTAGAAAACCATCAAACCAAATATCAAAAAGCTTTTTAAAGCTTTGGCGATGTCCTTGCCCCTGAAGATGCTTGAAAAAACGTTCTAAGCCTAAACTCTCTAAGGCTGCAAAAATCAACTGAGCTCGATTCTGGTCGATCAATGAGTTCAGGCACACAGAAAAGCCTTCACGGTTCACGTCAACGTCCAACGTTTGAACGCATTCATGCAATACCCGTAAGCGAACGAAAATTTCAGGGTGGTAGTAGAGGTAGTCATTCAATGGATCAACATATTCACGTATACCCTGTATCGCAGGCCCTGTTCCGATCGGAACACGGCAACTTGGACGTCCTGCGACTTCCAGTTCAGGCGCAGCCAGCGAAACCACCCTACCAATCTTTGCCAGCTTATTTAAAAAATAAAAATCCTCGCCTCCCGATCGTTTCGGCATGCCTCGCACCTGCGCATAGGCCAAAGGCGTTACCGCGATAATTGAGCCAACCGTTTGAAATGCATAAGGAGAATGCGCCTGAGCAAGCTGCGCCTCATAATACTGCAAACGAAAATCATAAAGTGCCATTGCCTGCTCGTAACCGGGCGACGCGATATGCTTAAACGGATAGAGGCTCACCACTTGGTCCTTTTCTGGCGAGGGAATCTCAAAATAACCAATGGGTAAACGAACATCGGCGTCACTGCAATGTAGCCAAGCAGGTGCATTCATTCCTGCGTCTAACTGCTTGTCACACAAGGACAACGCCAGGTCCAAACCTAGCTTTCGAGCCAAACCTACACCCTGTTTCTCTGGAATCAGCGCGCCATGCTGGCAACGTTCCAGCAGGTATAATCGAACATTCTGAGAAACACTCGTTACCGAGACTCGCTGACTAAGCGGCTCAAAACTGTAAGCCGACTTCAACGCTTCCAAGGCCTCATTCGTCCTAGAATAGGCGGCCTCTGACACTTCCGTCTTCTCGACATTAGGGCAGTTAAAGACCCATATCATGACGATACTTTTGTCCGAGTCGGGCGGAGTCAAAAAGGAGCGAAGCTGTTCCCAAGGTTCATCGTAAATAGGAAGCACGAGCAAGGCATCGATCGCAGCCATCCCGTTTCCCTCATTCCAAAAGAGAGATTGAGGCAAACCATGAATATCCGGTTCGGCATACTGAGAAAGATATTTTTTGAGAGTACGATGCGCCGATTTATTGTTCGGCGAAAGAGGACCAACCACGCCTAGTGACGCGTCATGTCGGTTAAACGAACGAAAGAATCAAACACGCACATTTATCTAGTGCGCCTCTGCAGCAGCTAACGCAGTCCAATCAGGGTGAAGTAACGCCGACAAACTTGCTAGCCGTTCGCTTATTAGGCTTTCTGACATCGCTTGCGCTGGAAGCGCGCCCCAGACAGGAGCAGGCCAAGTCGGATCGCCTTCGAAGCGCACCACATGATGGATATGCAACTGGCTAACGACATTTCCTAGCGCCGCTACGTTGAGCTTTTCGCCATTAAACACCGCCATTAGGGTTCTACTTAGGAAAACAGACTCAAGGTCTAACTGCCGGCGCTGCGCGGCGCTCAATTCATAGCGCTCGCACACACCCTGCACATTTGGGACAAGAATGACCCATGGATATTGCGCATCATTCATCAAGCGCACGTGGCACAGAGGCCACTGCGCGACCAAAAGCGTATCGGCTTCCAATCGCGCATCCAGAACAAATGAATTAGTCATTTTTACTGGCTTGCCATTTTTTCTCCCAGTCCAACGCAGACTGAACGATCACACCCAAATCAGCGTGATCAGGTTCCCAACCCAGGGTCTTTTTAATACGGGTATTATCGGCCATCAAGGCATCTGGATCACCAGCACGACGACCGGTCTCTTCGACATTAAAGTCTTGGCCTGATTTTTCTTTAACGACATCGATCACTTCTTTCACCGTGAAACCACTGCCATAACCACAGTTCAGAATTTCAGAGTCACCCCCTTTCGACATATAGTCCAGCGCCATCACGTGCGCCTTGGCCAAGTCATCGACATGAATATAGTCTCGAATACAGGTGCCATCGCGTGTTTCGTAATCCGTACCAAATACCTTCATACCCGGGCGAACACCGCTCGCACATTCGCAAGCGACTTTAATCAAGTGAGTCGCTTCAGGGGTTGCCTGACCCAAACGGCTCTGTAAGTCTGCACCCGCCACATTGAAGTATCTTAAAATGACGTGTTTTAAATCCGTGGCGAAAGAAAGGTCACGAATCATTTGCTCACTCATCATCTTCGACGCGCCATAAGGGTTGATCGGCGCTAAAGGCATATCTTCAGTTAATACTTTTTCATCCGGCATGCCATACACGGCAGCGGTAGACGAAAACACCATGTAAGGGGTTTTATACTTTTCGATAATACCCAACAAGTTAAGCGTATTTCGAGTATTGTTCCGATAGTATTTCAGAGGGTTTTCAACAGACTCTGGCACAACGATATGCGCGGCAAAATGCAGTACCGCTTCGAAGTCATGCGCGGCAAAGACTGAGTCCAATTTATCGACGTCGGCTAAATCACCAACGATCAATTCACCGTAGGTCACAGCCCATTCATAGCCAGTTGATAGGTTGTCATAGACAATAATATCGTGACCTGCTTCGCCTAACTGCTTAACGACATGACTGCCGATATAACCTGCACCACCTGTTACCAATACTTTCATGTTGACTTTAGTCCTCTGGTTTTCCATGTTGCTGCGCCGCGGCTTGTTTCAATTGTTTCTTACGCGCGCGACGCTCACTAAAAAACGCCGTCATCATCTCACGACATTCTTCTTCGAGTATCCCTTCAGCATAGCTGACTTGTGTATTCATGCTCGCATGTGAGAGCAGATTATTCTGACTTACCACCGCGCCCGCTTTTGGTTCACGTGCACCAAACACAACACGATCAACGCGCGCATGAATAATGGCCCCAACACACATGGTACAAGGCTCAATCGTGACATAGAGCGTGCTTTGGGGAATGCGGTAGTTTCGTTCATTCAAGCAGGCCGAGCGTAAAGCTTGAATCTCTGCATGCGCACTTGGATCACAAGCACCAATTGGGCCGTTTCGACCTTCACCCAGCAGCTCTCCGTCGCGAACAATCAACGCGCCGACCGGCACCTCGCCCTCTTTCGCTGAGACCTGCGCCAGCTCCAGTGCTTTGCGCATCCAGTGCTGATCTGTTGCTAGCTGATCAAGGTCTTTGTCCATCAACTTGGCTTTGTCTCTGCAAATGCCGCGTTTATTCCCACTCAATTGTGGCGGGCGGTTTTGATGAAACATCGTAGGTGACGCGCGAGACGCCCGATATTTCATTGATGATGCGGTTCGACACCAATTCCAAGAAGTCGTAAGGCAAATGTGCCCAACGAGCAGTCATGAAATCGATCGTTTCTACGGCGCGCAATGCAATAACGTATTCATAGCGACGCGCATCACCGACCACACCCACAGATTTCACTGGCAAAAATACCGCGAAAGCCTGACTTGTCTTGTGGTACAAATCCGCATTGTGTAGCTCTTCAATAAAGATTGCATCCGCTTGACGCAACAAGTCTGCATACTCTTTCTTTACTTCACCTAATATACGCACCCCGAGGCCCGGCCCTGGGAAAGGATGGCGATAAACCATGTCGTAAGGCAAGCCAAGCTCTAGACCTATCTTGCGAACTTCGTCTTTAAATAACTCACGCAAGGGCTCAACCAGCTTCAGTTTCATGTCTTCAGGCAAACCACCTACATTGTGATGAGATTTGATGACATGCGCTTTGCCTGTTTTTGAGGCCGCTGACTCAATGACATCAGGATAAATCGTGCCTTGCGCCAACCATTTAACGTTATCAATTTTGTTCGACTCTTCATCGAATACTTCAATAAAGGTGTTGCCGATAATTTTACGCTTCGCTTCGGGGTCTGCTTCGCCAACTAGACGCGACAAAAACATGTCTGCCGCGTCGGCTCTGATAACTTTAACACCCATATTGTCGGCAAACATTTTCATCACTTGATCGCCTTCCTTGAGACGCAACAAGCCATTGTCGACAAACACACAGGTCAGTTGGTCACCAATTGCCTTATGCAACAACGCAGCAACGACAGACGAGTCGACGCCGCCAGATAAGCCCAACAAAACATGGTCACTCCCCACTTGCTCTCGCACCGTATTGATCGCATCTTCGACAATTTGTGCCGGTGTCCATAACGCATCGCTTTTCGCGATAGTCAGAACAAAATGCTCAAGGATACGTTTACCTTGCAGGGTATGCGTGACCTCTGGATGGAACTGAACGCCATAAAAGTTCTTCTCAGCGTGATACATGCCAGCAATAGGACAAGATTCGGTCTTGGCCATCAACTCAAAACCATCAGGCATCGCCACGACTTTATCACCATGACTCATCCATACATCCAGTAATGCAGAACCGTCTGCCCCGACATGGTCTTTAATATCCGCTAACAGCGCAGAGTCACCTGCTGCACTAATTTGTGCATAACCAAACTCATGCACTGGAGACCCTTCAACCTTACCTCCCAACTGCTCGGCCATGGTTTGCATGCCATAACAAATACCTAACACCGGAACACCTATTTCAAAAACACTCTGCGGCGCTCTTGGCGTATTGTCGCCCGTCACCGACTCCGGCCCTCCAGCCAAAATAATCGCTTTTGGCTTATAGGCTTTGATCTCGTCATCATCCATATCGAACGCGCGAATTTCACAGAAAACACCTATTTCACGAACCCGGCGGGCAATCAACTGCGTGTATTGCGAGCCAAAATCAAGAATCAGTATGCGGTGAGCGTGAATATCAGTATGGGACATAAGCGGTCTACTCAAATCGTTCGAAGTAAAAATAAAAGAAGGGCTCAGCAAGGGAGCCCTAGTGCAATAGAAAGTTCAATCAAAATCTGGACATTAGCTTAGATAAAGCCAATGCCTGACTGTTATATCCGCGCTCTTAGCCTGCGCGATAGTTAGGTGCTTCCTTCGTAATCGTCACATCATGCACATGGCTTTCTTTCATGCCTGCAGATGTAATGCGAATAAACTCCGGCTTGGTGCGCATTTCTTCGATGGTCGCACTGCCTGTGTAACCCATGCTTGAACGAAGACCGCCCATCAACTGATGAATAATCGCGGTCATCGGACCTTTACATGCTACTCGTCCCTCTATGCCTTCAGGAACAAGCTTGTCGACACCCGATTTAATATCTTGGAAGTAACGATCACTCGAACCCTGTGATTGCCCCATCGCACCCAACGAACCCATACCACGATATGCTTTATAGCTACGCCCTTGATAGAGTTCTATTTCGCCCGGCGCTTCATCCGTACCCGCTAACAAACTACCAATCATTACCACGTTAGCGCCTGCTGCAATCGCTTTAGCAATATCGCCAGAAAAGCGAATACCGCCATCAGCAATCACTGGAATACCTTTACCTTTAAGCGCTTCAGCTACGTTCGCCACCGCTGAAATTTGGGGTACACCAATACCCGCAATAATTCGCGTGGTACAAATAGATCCAGGACCAATCCCAACCTTCACACCGTCAGCACCCGCTTCGGCTAACGCCAATGCTGCTTCGCCTGTCGCGATGTTTCCACCAATTACTTCGACATCGGGATAAGTTTCTTTTACCCAACGCACACGATCGATCACGCCCTTAGAGTGCCCATGCGCCGTATCGACAACAATGACATCGACGCCGGCCGCCACTAAGGCATCAACACGTTCAGCAGTGCCCTCACCTGTTCCTACCGCAGCACCAACCCGTAACTGACCAAATTGGTCTTTACACGCATTAGGGTAGTCTTGGGATTTTTGCATATCCTTAACTGTGACCAAGCCAGTCAACTCAAAGTCGTCATTCACGACAAGCACTTTTTCGATACGGTTTTTATGCAGAAGATCTCTAATCGTTTCGTTATCAACGCCTTCTTTAACCGTCACTAGCTTTTCTTTCGGTGTCATGATCTCAGACACCAAGGTATCGAGGCGAGATTCGAAGCGAATATCACGCCCAGTCACAATACCGACAAGATCTTTGCCGTCGACAACAGGTAAACCGGAAATTTTATTGGCGGCAGTGATTTCAAGGACTTCACGAACGGTGTTCTTTGGAGAAACTGTGATCGGGTCTTTCACCACGCCACTCTCAAATTTCTTAACCGCGCGCACAGTGGCTGCTTGTTGCTCAGCCGTCATGTTTTTATGAATGATACCGATGCCGCCTTCTTGCGCCATTGCAATAGCCAGAGGCGCTTCGGTAACGGTATCCATCGCGGCAGAAACCAACGGCACATTCAAATTGATGTTGCGCGTAATGCGGGTCGCCAACGAGACTTGATTAGGAAGGATATCGGAATATCCGGGGATAAGTAGAACGTCATCAAACGTCAGAGCGTCTTGAGCCATCCGCAACATTAGGTTCACCTTTGCCATGTCGAGAAAAAGCGCCTAATTATACAGACCATAAAAGCACCCTGTAAAACGCTATTTGCATTGCGTAAAGTATTTTTCAGTCATTTCGATAGCGTTCACCAGCCATTCCCACGAAATTGACTCAGTTGAGCCGTTCTATTTCCCTTGTAAGGCGCCCCAGTATTCGATAGTTTTAGCGGCCAACACAATGGACCCATACTGACTGTGACCGATTTTCGAATTTCCAAAGCTGGCACCCCATCTCGCGCCGCTGCGCCCGGGACTGACGCTTTGAGACAAAACAAAGCCATTACCGTCAGCGAGCTTAATCGCCAAGTAAAGCGCCTCTTGGAGACGAGCTACAACCATGTATGGGTTTCGGGCGAGCTCTCTAGCTTCGCTCGACCCGGTTCGGGCCATTGGTACTTTTCGCTCAAAGACGACCGCGCACAAATACGCTGCGCCATGTTCAAAGGCTTTAACCAACGCCTGAAGTTTCAGCCAAAAGAAGGTGACCAAGTCATTATTCGCGCCAAGGCCAGTCTTTACGAAGGCCGTGGCGATTATCAGCTAATTGTCGAGGACATGGAGCCCGCCGGGCTTGGTCAGCTACAAGCCGCTTTCGAAGCACTTAAACTCAAACTTTCACAAGAAGGTTTGTTCGATCCGGCGGCCAAAAAACCACTACCTAAAATGGCACGTAAAGTTGCTGTCGTCACGTCCGCAACCGGCGCCGTCATTCACGATATTATCACCGTCTGTCAGAAGCGCTTCCCTGCATTAGATATCGTTCTTTTACCGGTTCGAGTGCAAGGCGATGGCTCAGCAGAGGAAGTGGCAAGTGCAATCGAGTTCGTCAACACCCATCAACTTGCCGACGTGATGATTGTCGGTCGCGGAGGCGGCTCACTCGAAGACTTATGGGCCTTTAATGAAGAGGTGGTTGCCAGAGCGATTTACGCCAGCACCATACCCGTTGTAAGCGCTGTCGGACATGAAGTCGATTACACCATTGCAGACCTTGTCGCAGACTATCGCGCCGCGACACCTTCCGCTGCCGCAGAAGCCATCACGCCAGATCAATTTGAGCTCATGCAGCATATCGACCAGCAACAACGGCGCTTACAGTTTGTGTTTGATAATGCGCTCCAGCGCTTGCAGCAACGACTCAATAACAATGCCCAGCGACTCGTCAGCCCGCAGCAAGCGCTTGCGGACAAAGCCTCCAGAATTGTCGAGCTAAAACAAAGACTCGAACAACGACTAAAAACAACCCTGCAATTTGCGCAACAAACGGCTCAAAGCCAATACAATGCCTTGTTACAGTTCAATCCGCAGCAGCAGCTCGGATTTAGACAAGACCATGTCGCAAACTTACAGCGCCGCTTACATGACGGCCAACAAAAACAGCTCAACGAACAAAAACATCGGTTATCGATTGCGGCTCAAACACTACACACAGCCAGCCCTCTCGCGACCTTGGGCCGCGGTTACTCTATCACCCAAAACGCGCAGCAGGACGTTATTCGAAACCCTGAACAAGTATCAGCAGGCGAAACGCTAACCGTGCGCTTGCAAGAAGGACAGCTGCGTTGCCAAGTGGTGGACTAGCCCTGCGCTCAAGCTATAAATTGTAAGACGCCGTATTGAGAGGTTTGTTGCCCCATGAGTATCCCTTTCACCCTACTCGCAGACATCGTGCTAATCATTCACGCGCTATTTATTGCCTTCATTGTATGCGGTGCGTTGCTGATTATTCTAGGCGGACTAAAGCAGTGGCGGTGGGTTCGAAACCCTTTGTTCAGGTGGTCTCACTTGATCGGCATTATCTTTGTTGCTGCGCAGTCGTGGTTAGGCATGATGTGCCCACTGACAACCCTAGAAATAGAATTACGACTAGTCGCCGGAGACAGCTTGTATACGGGGAGTTTTATTCAATATTGGCTGCAAGAAATCATTTATTTCACGGCGCCAACATGGGTGTTTACGAGCGCCTATACTACTTTTGGTTTTCTGGTCTTGATAGCATGGATAGTGCTGCCGCCGCGTCAGTTTGGCAAAGAGGCAGCAGACGTAACCTGACTTGAACCTAAAGCTCTCACACACCAACACTAACTGAGTAGCAAGTCCTTTGCTTCGTTAATGCGCGCGGCCAAGTAATCATTTCCACCACGGTCCGGGTGTAACTTCTGAATAAGTTTTCGGTGCGCATCGACGATCTCCTCTTTCGTCGCCCCTGCCGCTAAACCTAGAACCTGAAGGGCCTCATCGCGGGACAGCGCTGAACTTTTTGAAGCCGAAGAGCTTCCGCCACCCTGTTCCTTACCCGCACTGTCACCTTTGCTTTGCTTATAAAAGCGTCGCAAGACTGGAATATAGCGCAGCACTGGCAAGATCCGTCTGGCAAATGGCAGCATGGCCGCCACGACCGCCGCGATAACATGCAGGCGCCCCGTCACGGTTAGCATGATAATTCCCGCAAATAGGATCGAAAATAAGAACCAAAACCAGAACTTCTTTTGGCCCGCGGGATTGAGGCCACGAAAGTGACGTAACAACAGATACAAACCCAATACTGCGGCGACGAGAATAACGATACGAATCAAACGTCTGCTCCCCTTAGGAGTTCAAAATGGCTTACTTTCTTAAAGCCCTAATTTCTGGGCGTTATGCAATAACTCACGCGCCCTTTCTACCACCGGTAAATCAATCATCTTACCTTTAAACTCGACTGCGCCTTTGCCCGCCGCCAAACCTTCTTCAAAAGCTTTCACTAAGCCCTTCGCATCAGCAACATCTTCAGCCGAGGGTGTTAATACATCATTCAGCACTTCGACTTGTTTCGGATGAATACAAAATGCCCCAACAAAACCAAGTTGCTTAGCAAACTCTATCGTCCCTCTAAATGCGTCAATATCACTGTAGTCCGCAATTGAGCCTGGGAAACCTAAAGGCACAATATTCGCACGACGACATGCAAACGCCACCATCTGATTGGGCAACAGCAAAGTTTGCGGCAGAGGCATCATGCCGGCAGTCGCGGAAAAATCTTCAGAGCCCAGCGTCATCGCCACCACACGAGGGTGAGACGAGGCAATTTCGTCAAGCACCGGCAGCGCATCGACGGACTCAATCATCGCGATAATAGAAGTACTCCCGTAAACCATGCCCCGTTCACGCTCTAGCATATCGATTCGTTCCGCCAAGCGCGCCACTTGAGCCGCCGACTCAACTTTAGGGATCACAATCGCCTTCACTGCCGGATCAATCGACGCATCTAAATCTAGTAACGCCAGTTCTTCCACCAGATTAATTCGAACTAACGCACCCGCGCCGTTCTTGCTCACCGTATTCGCTGCGGGAATAACACAAGTGCGCGCCAACTCTTTTTGAGCCAATGGCACACTATCTTCTAAATCAAGAATGTAAGCATCAGCCCCGCGGGTATGCGCTTTCTCAACAAATTTGTCGATATGGACAGGCAAAAACAACGCAGAGCGCCAGCCCGGATAGGATAATTTTTCGTTCATAAGTTCTTACTCATCACTTTTGCTCACGGGCCACGACCAACGAGCACTTGTTCGAATTCACATTAGAGCCAAATAATTTCAAGCCTTATATCCGCTAAGGTTAACGACCTTAAGCCGCCAGCTCTGCCTTGATACTCATACAGATAAAACCGTCCGCATCACTGGACCAAAGCGCAAGCGCATTACCGTCTACTTTGGCGGACACATCAAACGACTGATTATCAAACGTCGGGCGCATCGCGCGAAACTTGAAGGACTTAATCTGGCGATCGGACAAAGCCGTTCGCTGCAGCTGCAACAACAGTGTCACTAACAAAGGACCATGCACAACCAGCGCCGGATACAGCTCTTCCGCTACCGCATAATCGCGATCGTAATGAATACGGTGCCCGTTATAGGTCAGCGCTGAAAAGCGATACAACAACACAGGGTCTGGCGTGATGACCTGCGTGACATCATGCTCCGTCGGCGCTTCTTTTCCCGGCGGCAAGGCAAGCGGGCCATCGTTTGACACGGGCTGTTCACGGTACACTATATTTTGCACTTGAGAGATACATAGCTCGTCGCGTTGAAAAATCTCATGACGCACATTCACAAACACCAAAGTTCCAGTACTACCTGACTTGAGGTCCACGGACTCAATCGTGCTAATCCTAGTGGCAGGTTCTCCAATCACAATGGCACGCATTGATTCAACTTCACCTGCCGCCCACATACGTCGGGGGAGCGGAACGGGCGGTAAAAAGCCACCCTTAGCGGGGTGCCCATCAACACCGGTTTCATCACTTCTTGGAGTTGCTAAGAAATACATCCATTCCCAAAACAAAGGCAAGTCGTCGCCTTTCTCGGGTAAAGTATCACTATTCAAAGCCGCGGCTAATGCCCGCGCTGGAAACAAAGTAATATCGTCAACGCAAGTCTCTTGTTTGCCAACCCACTCTTGAAGAAAACCAATATCAATATCCGTCATGGTTCAGTCATGTCCTAAAATTTGATTCAAACTCGTAAAGGGCAATCGGAACACGCACCCATTACTCTATGATTTTTTGATAGTGCGATCGTACTTACTCTTCAGCCGGCCCCGCCACCACGCCAGCATCATGCAATTTTCCTATTTCAGGAGCTGTCAGTCCGACAACATCTGCCAGCACCTCATCCGTATCCGCCCCCAACAATGGTGCGGGACGCGCTGGCTGACGTTCAAACTCAGAGAAGTCCCAAGGTGCGCCGGCGGCCAAGTATGAACCGACTCCCGGCTGCTCTATTTCATTAAACATAGGATTTGCTGCGGAGCATTCAACATCACTATCTACCATTTCCTTAACGCTTTGATAGCGGCTCCAGCAGACACCCTGCTCGTTAAATCGCTGCGTGATCTCGGCGTAAGATTTACTCGAAATATACTGACCAAACAGCGCCGATATCTCATCGCGCGACTCAAAACGGTCTCCTTCTGAACGAAAGTTTCGCCCCAACTTCTCTGCCAAGTCAGACATTGCTTGCGCGGTGTTTGTTGCATCACACAAAGCCTTCCACTGACGCCCAGTCAAGCCAATCACCATCACGCGCTCACCGTCACTAGTAACGAAGTCTCGCCCAAAAGCCCCAAACAAATAATTGCCATAACGCGGCCGTTCAAGCCCGAGCTGCGCTTCGGCAATAAAACCTAAATGTCCCATCACAGCTCGCGCGGCGTCAGCCAGTGCCAATTTAATATGCTGACCATTCCCGGTGCGGCGGCGATGACGTTCTGCCGCCAAAAGGCCTACTGCCGCCATTTGTCCGGTAACTAAATCCCATGCGGGCAAAACGTGGTTTGTCGGCGACGTGGAATCTGAAGGCCCTGTTAAGAATGGCAAGCCAATGGCGGGGTTAACCGTGTAGTCAACCGCCGAGCCACCATGGCGGTCGCCTTGAACCGTTAACTGAATCAAATCGCTGCGTCGTGCCGTCAATTCTTCAAATGACAACCACCCTTTGGGTGGGAAATTAGTCAGTAGCATTCCTGCGTCTTCACCCGGACCTGTGATAATTTCTTTGGCCAATTCAGACCCTTCTTCTGAGCGAAAATTTAAGGCCACAGAACGCTTGGACTTGTTTAAACCCGCCCAAAATAAACTGACATTATCTGGCGTCACCGGCCAACGGCGATAATCCAACCCGCCGCCAATGTTATCAATACGGACAACGTCTGCGCCCAACTGCGCTAGGGTCATGCCCCCTAAAGGCGCCGCTACAAATGCAGAAGCTTCCACCACTCGCATTCCCGACAGTATTTCATTCATGAATTTTCCCTGCTAAGCACGTTTCTTGTTATTTTGAAGACTAAACGCCGACGCTTGGTCGACCTATTGACGATCAGATAAACGGGCAAAGGATAAACCAGTGGCTGCCTTAAATCTAGCAAACAGCTTGGCGTCGCAACTTGCACACAACTCGTCTCTAATCCATCGCCATGGTATATTCAAAGTGTCCCGACAACCAATAAAAAGAGCATAATCACGACATGGCTTCTCGCGTTCTAATCTTAACAAGCAGTGGCTCGTCCCCTTCATTTGAATTGCAAGAAACTCCGCTAGAAACACCACTAGAAGATCAGGTACGCGTTCGCATCACCTCAATCGGCCTCAATAGAGCAGATCTACTATTTCAACAGGAACGCTACTTTGAAAAGCCAACGCCAAATTGTCGTATTGGATTTGAAGGAGCAGGTATCGTTGAGGCGGCCGGCCCACAAGCGCAGTTCAAAATTGGTGATCGCGTCGCACTTTGCCCCATGCTTATTGAAGCGTCGACACAAGGCTGCATGGCAGACCATGCTCTATTCAAGAGCGCTCAACTGATCGACTCCCCGGCATCGCTACCTGACGCTATAACTGGCGCTGTTTGGATGTCTTATTTAACGGCTTGGGGAGGCATGATCGACGCTGGCGGTTTACGCCCGAATGAAACGGTCTTGATTACCGCTGCGTCCAGCTCAGTTGGCACAGCATCTATTCAAGTGGCTCTGGCGCAGGGAGCAGAAGTCATTGCCACCACCACCTCTCAAGAAAAAGTAGACGCACTAAAAGCGCAAGGCGCGCACCACGTTTTATTGCAGCCGAGAGAAGAAGAAAGTTTTGATCATTTTTCCGAACAAATTGAACTCATCGCACCAAACGGGCTGGACCTAAGCTTCGACGCTGTCGCCGGCCCTATCAGCAAGGTATTGGTTAAGAACGCAAAACGCGGTGGCCGAATGGTGATTCACGGTTTGCTAGACCGGCGCCCGATGAATATTCATGCAGGTGTGCTCATGAAAAGGCTGCTAACACTTCAGGGCTACACACTGGATGCAACGCTGGCTAACGCGGCGCTAAAAGCCAAAGCAGTGAGCTATATAAGCCAAGGCTTTGAAGACGGATCATTCAGTCCGGTCATTGCTGCTAATTACCGTCTCAACCAGTATCAAGAAGCATTCGACGCGCTAGCCTTGAACAGCCACATAGGAAAAATAGTGCTTCAACCCTAGAGCTAAGGCCTCTTTAAATCAGGCCGCACAAAACATTTTCAATTAACCCTGCCACGGAGTTTGCTCAACAATTGACCCGCCAGCACTTTTACTTATACTGTCTGCCCATAGAACAATAATACTTTTGAATCAGAGTTCATTATTTAATGTCTAGTTATCACGACCAGCTTCAATTCCAAGCCTTACACGACCTGACTAACCGCTCAAAAGGCGGCATTATCATGTACAGCTGTGTTTGGCTAATGATCACGTTAATCTACGACATTCATACCTCCCACACAGACTTTTTTGTCCTGAACTTGGCCGCCTTTATCATATTGGTAACATTGCGACTTGCTCACCTTTACTGCATGCGTAATGCCTACCAGTATAAAAGTGCGACGCTAATGCAATGGTTCGTTGGAAATCTACTTCTTTGCGCGGTGCACTGGGGACTCATGACCGCATGGGTGATTCATGACCCGACGCTTAGCGAAATTAATTTACTGTTTTTGATTATCACGCCCGCCTTCGCGCTCGGCGGTGCCAGTACGTTAAGCATTTCCAGTGAAATCAAAGTGTTATACCCGACACTAATGTTTTTCCCAATGATCTTAGCGCTGTTAGCCGACGGCGGTTTGCAGGAATACTTACTCGCCACTTTATGTGGGATCACCTTAATCTATATTTTCGTATCGACTAATGCATCACACAAAGACTATTGGGAAGCGATCACCAACTATATGGTGGCCGAAGAGCGCGCCGAACAAATGGAAAAACTCAGCGTTACCGACCCACTAACAAAACTTCATAACCGCATGTACTTTGACTCAGAGTACACAAAAGAATGGAAGCGAAGTCTCCGCTTAAAAGCACCATTGTCCGTGATCATGATGGACATCGACTTTTTTAAGAACATTAACGACACCTATGGCCACATATTTGGCGACGACTGTTTAAAAGTCATCGCACGGACCATCGGTGCCGAAGCGAAACGCCCCACTGATCGTATTGCTCGTTATGGCGGTGAAGAGTTTGTAATGCTGTTACCCAATACGAATGCTGAAGGTGCAAAAACCATTGCAAACAGAATTCGTAAAGCCGTTGAGAATATCGTCATCGACTTTGAGGGCGAGACGGTCAAAATGACCATTTCGATTGGCGGCGCTACCGCGGTTCCCACGTTAAATGAAGACCGTTCATTGTTGCTGCGCAGGTCAGACAGTGCGCTTTACCACGCGAAAGAGAGTGGTCGAAACCAATATCAAGCAGAAACCACCGGCCTTTGTTGATCCATATCACGCCGCTGCGCGTAAGCACTTTGTGGGTCGATCCGAACGCTTTTGTTAGCTTTTCATTTGCTATATGATGCTTCGCTTTCAGGCGCACACTATCCGAGACGCTCGATACCGTGATTCACTCTGCTCGCTAAGGTTTTCACGCTAAGCGCGAGAACACTGTAAAGCGTTTACATCGAATCGCGATGTCGAAGATTGCGCGTAAGCAATTATGTACTCAATTAATCAAGCCGAATTGTCAGGAGGCCCCCTTTGTCTCAAACAGAGCAACACACAAAGAACCAAACCCATGCAGCTCAATCGTATGTGAGCGCCGTTCAGGCCCTCGTTGACCAATCACTAAGCTTCATCAAGCAACAGTGCTTAAATGAAGCCGGGCGCTTATCTGGGTCACGCCTCGATGAATATCAAGTCGTGTCTTATGAACTCGCGTATTGCTGCGCCGAGCTATCTGCCGCAAAATTCGTCGCGTTATACGCTCAGGAGCATCGTGACCAAAAAGGCGATCAAGACGCGCTTTATTTGGAAGAAACATTCAGCCTGCATTTCGCCGCAGAAGCGATTCGTAATTGCGAATCACGCATCTCAATGCGTCCCGCAGAATTTGGTCTAGAGCGGTCACAGCTCACCGAAGTGTTCGCCAACGCTGACGTTCTAGCGTTTTGCGACGCCTATCAAAGCTCTGCCTCGATGGCGGAGCTTGGTAAGTTTATGCTGGAGCAGAACGGCCGTTTGGGCGACTACCAGCTAGACGAAGACAAAGAAATCATGCGCGAGGCCTTCCAGCGTTTTGCCAGCGATGTCGTCGCTCCGCTCGCGGAGCACATCCATCGTGACGATTTGATGGTGCCGAATGAAATACTAGAACCACTCATTGAGATGGGCTGCTTTGGCCTATCGATCCCAGAGAAGTTTGGCGGCCTGCAACCGGATGACCAAGAAGACAATATGGGCATGATTGTGGTGACAGAAGAACTATCTCGCGGCTCACTCGCCGCAGCGGGTAGTTTAATCACTCGTCCTGAAATTCTTTCGAAAGCATTGTTAGCTGGCGGTACTGAAGAGCAAAAAGAGCATTGGCTGCCCAAGTTAGCGACCGCTGAACCGTTCTGTGCTGTCGCCATCACTGAGCCAGACTATGGCTCAGATGTAGCCGGCATGAAATTAAAAGCCGAGCGCACCGAAGGCGGCTGGTTATTAAACGGCGCGAAAACCTGGTGTACCTTTGGTGGCAAAGCGGGTGTCTTACTGACGCTTGCTCGCACCGATGCAGACCCAAGCTTGGGTCACAAAGGTTTGAGTATGTTCCTCGTTGAAAAGCCCTCTTTCGACGGCCACGACTTCTCCTATGAGCAAGAAGGCGGCGGCAAGCTATCTGGTAAAGCGATTCCTACAATCGGTTACCGAGGCATGCATTCATTCGATGTCTTCTTTGATAATATTTTCGTTCCCGATAGCCACTTACTTGGCGGCGAAGCGGGTCTCGGCAAAGGTTTTTATTACACCATGGCCGGGTTCTCAGGCGGCCGAATTCAGACGGCAGCTCGAGCAAACGGTGTCATGCAAGCCGCTTATGACAAAGCAATCAGCTACTCCAAAGAGCGTAAGGTCTTTGGTCAGCCGGTCGGTCATTATCAGCTAACGTTGGTTAAACTAGCGCGCATGGCAACATTGCTCACCGCATCTCGCCAATTTACCTATGCCGTTGGACGCCTAATGGACGAAGGAAAAGGTCAGATGGAAGCGAGTTTGGTAAAACTGTTTTCGTGTAAAACCTCAGAGTGGTTAACGCGTGAAGCGATGCAAATTCACGGCGGAATGGGCTATGCAGAAGAAGCCGCAGTCAGCCGATACTGGATTGACGCGCGCGTCTTATCCATCTTCGAAGGCGCAGAAGAAACCCTAGCGCTGAAAGTGATTGCACGATCATTAATCGAAAACGCTGCCTGAGCTGAGCACTAAAAACAGCCAACAAGAGCAGATAAAATAGAAAAGCACGAGACGCGGAGCCGAAACGCATGAGCGAGAAAAACACTGCCCACATCATGTTCGACAAAGACGGAAAACCTAAGTCTGATCGTCCATGGATATTCAGAACCTATGCTGGCCATACCAACGTATGGGCATCTAACGAGCTGTACCGTAGCAATCTTGCGAAGGGACAGACCGGTCTGAGTATTGCGTTAGACCTCCCGACTCAGTGCGGCTATAGCTCTGATCATGACATCGCCAAGCCTGAAATTGGCAAGGTCGGTGTCCCGATCAACTCCTTGGACGATATGGCGATCTTGTTCGACAACATCCCCTTGGATCAAATGAACACATCGATGACCATCAATGGCACCTCGATGTGGTTATTGTCGCTGTATATTGCCCTCGCAGAAGAACAAGGCGTCAACATCGCCGACCTCAAAGGCACCACGCAAAACGACCTAATCAAAGAGTATTTGGCTCGCGGCACGTATATCTTCCCGCCTGAAGACTCGATCCGTCTAATTGTTGATATGTACGAGTACTGTTTGCACAACGTGCCATCTTGGAACGCTTCAAATATCTGCTCGTACCACCTACAAGAAGCCGGTGCGACCCCCGTTCAAGAACTGGCATTTGCACTCACTACCGCGATCACTATTCTCGATGCAGTCAAAGAACGTAACTGTTTCAACGAAGAAGAATTCGAGCGCTGCGTCGGTCGTATTTCTTATTTCGTTAATGCCGGCATGCGCTTCGTCGAAGAAGTCTGCAAAATGCGCGCATTTTGCGAAATGTGGGACGAGATCACGCAAGAACGCTATGGCGTTAAGAACCCAAAGTTCCGTCGCTTCCGTTACGGCGTGCAGGTCAACTCTCTCGGCCTGACAGAAGAGCAGCCAGAGAACAACGCTTGGCGTATTCTCATCGAAACCTTAGGCGTGACATTAAGCCGCAACGCTCGCTGCCGAGCGCTACAACTACCCGCGTGGAATGAGGCGCTTTCGTTACCGCGCCCGTGGGATCAGCAATGGTCATTGCGACTACAGCAAATCATGGCTTACGAGACCGACTTACTCGAATACCCTGACCTGTTCGACGGCTCACATGTTATCGAATCAAAAGTAGCCGACCTAAAAGAACAAGCCTACAGCGAAATCAATAAAATTATCGACATGGGCGGCGGTGTAGAAGCGGTGAAAACTGGCTACATGAAGTCTGCCCTAGTTGCCTCTCAAGGCGAGCGCATGGGCAAACTGGTCAACGGAGAACAAGTCGTTGTTGGTAAAAACCGCTGGACCGATGGTATTGAATCACCTCTGGTGAACGACAGCGATGGCGGGATCTTTATGGTCGACGCCGACGCCGCTCAAAAAACCATTGATGCATTGAATAAAACTCGCGCAGCGCGTGACGAGACGCGTGCTCAGGCGGCTCTCAAGCGCCTTGGTGAAGAAGCCAAGCAAAGTAAAAACCTAATGGAAGTATCTATCGAGTGCGCCAAAGCACGCGTCACAACCGGCGAATGGTCGGACACCTTGCGTGAGGCATTCGGCGAGTTCCGCCCACCAACAGGAGTGGAAGGGCAAGCTCTCAGCATCGAGAGTGAAACGCTGGACGCTGTGCGTAAAAAAGTTGATGCCTTCATAGAACAACATGGCTACCGTCCGCGTATGGTTGTCGGTAAGCCGGGGCTTGATGGCCACTCAAACGGCGCTGAAATGATCGCCGTTGCCGCGCGTCACGCAGGTTTTGACGTCATCTACTTTGGTATTCGCTTGAGTGCAGTTGATATCGTTCAATCCGCCCTCGAAGAAAACGTGGATGTAATTGGCATCTCGTTGCTATCGGGCTCGCATAACGAAATTACCGACCAGCTTTTTGATGAACTGGAGAAAAATGGCGCCAAAGACTCCATTCCAGTTATTCTCGGCGGCATTATTCCAACGCCTGATTTTGATAGCTTGCATGCAAAAGGCGTTAAACGCATATTCACGCCGAAAGACTTCGACTTAATGTCGGTGATGAATGACATCATGGATGTCATCAACACGCAGAAAAACGGCTAACTAAAACAGGTTAAAGAGAACACGTCTTTCTATGCCCCTGTCAAAACACCACTCACTAATCAAAGAACTCGAAAGCATTCAAGCGGCGATGGAAGCGCCACTTGATGCCGAGACTCGCACCTTGTTAGAAAAGGCATATGCCCTTGAAAAGTGGCCAATCGCGCAGCTCATTTCGATATTTGAACGTAACAATACAGATAGTCTCATCAAGCGGCATGCGATCAGTCAGTATCTGGCGGCAAACGCCGACACCTATACTCGGCAAGCCACTGTCATTGGCCTAACAGGCACGCCCGGCGCCGGTAAGTCTAGCCTGACCGGCGAGCTCTGTTTAAGTTTACTAAAACACCAACCCGATATGAGCATTGCCGTGCTGGCCATCGACCCTTCTAGTCAAGAGTCGGGAGGCGCCTTGCTGGGTGACCGCACCCGCATGCAATTGCCCGTGAACGACAAACGTGTATTTTTCCGTTCTCAAGCCAGCCACCTCGACCTAGGAGGCATGGGAAAATCAACATTTCACGTCATGCGTTTGCTTCGTCGCCTGTTTGATTTGGTGATTATTGAAACAGTTGGCATAGGCCAAAGCGAGATAGAAGTTCAGCGGCTCAGCGATCACACCGTTCTGGTCATGCAACCGCTTGCCGGCGACCAAGTGCAGTTCATGAAAGCAGGCATTATGGAAGTACCTAACACATTTGTGATCAATAAATGTGACGAAGACGAGTTAGCTAGAAAGAGTAAACACTTGCTTAACGCCAGCCTAAAGCTCGCCAAAATACATGTACGCAATGAAGAGAGCCAAGAGCAATCCATTTTCATGACCAGTGCAACGAAACGTCGTGGCATTGATGAGTTAATGACCCACCTAATGGCTGTTCGAGAGCAACAACAAGTCGACCAAGTCGCTGCTCAGGAAGAATACTTTTTAAACAAATGGATTCAACAGGCTTATGGTGAATTCGGCCTCAGTCTCGCAGAGTATTTCAACAAAAGTAGTGAAGATTCAGGTACGTTTGAGCAAAAAGAACTTAGGTACAAAAGTCAGATAGCGAACTTTCTCACAAAGCTAAGCTGAGCACTCAGCAAGCGTTCGTTATGTGCGGCAGACGCCTATATCGTGGTCTGGAAGAGTGTTAGAGTCGACATCTCCGCGCTCCCAAGACCCTGCATTAAGATAGAGGCGACGGCAAAATTATAATAAAGCAAGAGGAAAGACAGCATGAGCAAAGAACTATACGAAGTCGGCGAAGCGCCACCGTTAGGTGAAGTCCCACCCAAAATGCATGGCTGGCTAATTCGGCCAGAACGCTTTGGCGAGCCTAATCAAGCCTTTCAAAAAGAAGTAATTGAAACACCAGAAATCGCTGATGATGAAGTACTGGTTTATGTGATGGCGGCGGGCGTCAACTACAACAATGTTTGGGCAGGGCTGGGTGTTCCCATCGACGTGATTGGCTCGCGAAATAAAGCTGGCGAACCAGAACAATTCCACATTGGTGGTTCAGACGCATCCGGTATTGTTTACAAAGTAGGCAAAGACGTTACGACACACAAAGTCGGTGACGAAGTGGTTGTACATTGCGGCACGTGGCAGAAAAACTGCCCAATGGAACAAAAGGGTAAAGACCCTATGTATGATGCGAGCTTTCGCATCTGGGGCTATGAAACCAACTACGGCAGCTTTGCGCAGTTTACTAAAGTACAAGATCACCAGTGCCTTCCTAAGCCCAAACATCTCAACTGGGAAGAAGCCGCCTCTTACATGTTAGTGGGTGCAACCGCTTATCGCATGCTAATGGGCTGGGCACCTAACGAAGTTAAAAAAGATGATGTGGTCTTAATTTGGGGCGGCGCAGGCGGCCTTGGTTGCATGGCGATCCAAATCGCCGCTGCAATGGGCGCAAAACCTATTGCGATTGTTTCAGATGAAAGCAAGTTCGAATACTGTAAAAGCTTAGGTGCAGTGGGCTGCATTAATCGTCGTGATTTTGATCATTGGGGCATGTTGCCACACTGGAAAGACGGAGAAGCCTACGGTAAATGGACCAAAGGTGCGCGCGCCTTCGGCAAAGCAATCTGGGATATTCTCGGTGAAAAACGCGGTGTTGATGTCGTCTTTGAACACCCAGGCGAAACGACCATTCCAACCTCTATTCTAGTTTGTGAAACGGGTGGCATGGTAGTGGTATGTGCAGGCACAACGGGCTATAACGCCACGCTGGACCTTCGTTATCACTGGATGCGTCAAAAGCGTCTGCAAGGCTCTCACTTTGCGAATGACGATCAAGCGATCGGCGTCAACAACCTTGTGCTCGACAACAAAGTCGACCCTTGTTTGTCTCGCGCATTTACCTATGAAGAGCTGCCAGCATCGCACCAGCTTATGTATGAGAACAATCATCCACATGGGAACATGTCTGTACTGATTGGCGCACCAGACTTTAAACTGGGCGCTGAAAAGTAACGAGTCAGGATTTGTAGCACAAAAAAAACCGTAGCATTTGCTGCGGTTTTTTTATGTCACGACGTCAGCCTCACATGAAATGTTTAACGTCCATTTATGTCGAAAAACACTAAGGTTTGAACACCAGCGCTAGCCAAAACTGTTTTCATAGAACGTTCGCTGAATCCGTAGTATCTCTTGCTCATGTTTTAGCAGCGCCTGAACGCATTGAGCATCCAACTTTTCGCCGGACATTTCACGTAGCTTTTTAAAGGCCTCGTCATTGCTCCAGGCCGGTTTGTAAGGTCGATGACTGGTCAGCGCATCAAACACATCCGCCACGGACACGATACGCGCCTCAATGGGAATTTCTTCTTGCTGCAAATGCTCCGGATAACCCGTGCCATCAACTGCCTCATGATGATACAAAGCAATATTACGCAGCAACTCAATATATTCAACGCCATCAAGACCGTAGTTTTGCAGCAAACTATCGATAATATCCCGACCATTTTTAGAGTGCGTACGCATCACGTCATACTCATCGTCGGTGAGTTTGCCCGGCTTCAAAAGAATGTTGTCGGGAATCGTAATTTTTCCAATATCGTGTAAGGGCGAAAATAAAAATATATGTTCAATATATTGATCACTAAACGAAAACTCGCCTGCCAGCTCTAAGGCAATTAAGCGGGAGTAATGTGCCATTCTCTCCAAGTGACTGCCCGTTTCGGGGTCGCGGTGATGACTAAACTCCTTAGCAGAGCGAACCGTCGCCACCAAGGTTTTAACCTTCCCCTGCTCGCTATACAGCATGAACGCAATCAAATGCCCCGTCATATCAAGCTCACGAAGAACGTGCTCTTCAAACACCTCTGCTTGAGTCGAGTTAAAAAATACAAAACCGAGAAAAACACCTTCCGCAAACAAGGGCATGGTATAGCTGGCGCGATAACCGCCCTGCTCGATGGATTGCGTGTGGGGCTGACTCCCTTTCGCGAATAAATCAAGATCATTAACGACTCTCGGTTGATTCTTCTCAAGCAAATCAAGCAGAGATTGGCAGTCTGCCAACCGCGCCTGATAGTGCTCTAAAGGGCTCGGACCTTCAGAACTCTGTACATAGGTCGTTAGCATATCCGTTGCCGGTTCATACAACGCGATCGCGACACGCTCAACGAAGGGATGACGAAGCTTCAAGGTGCTATGTAAATAATTGACCTTCTCTTGAATCGTCTGCGTTTGATTCAAACTGCCAAATGAGTCTTTATGTTGATATATATCCATAAACTAAGAGTGTTTTTTTGTCGTAGAATAATCATAGTCCAAACAACAGTATTTGCTTGAGCCACCCCACCCGCTATGCTTAGAGTTTACCTCCGCAATTATCACTTGAGCATTCAATGTTAGTAAACGAAGTCATGGACTGCGAACCGATAGCGTTCGACAACAATACGCCACTAGAAGTTGCCGTTCAGGCCATGATTAGAGCCTCTAGCTCTTGTATTATCGTCACCGAAAATGGAACGCCCTGCGGTATTATTACCGAACGCGATATCACACAAGTCTTCGCATCATTAGTTAGTCAACCCGCCCGCATTGATCAGAAACCGCCACAGCATAAGTTACAAGATGTGATGACTGCTGAGCCGGTCTGTATTCAAAGTGACTTACCCTTTACGGACGCCTTAACGCTCTCGCGCAGCCGACGTTTGCGCCACTTACCCGTGGTAGACGGGCACGGAAAACTGATCGGGATCGTGTCCCAAACACACCTTCTGGATGCCTACGCACAAGTGCTGAATGAGCAATCTCGCTTAGAAGACAGCATCGAAGAACTCAAGTTGCTATCGCTCGAAGACCCGCTGATGAAAATCGGCAACCGCCGCGCAATGGAGGTTGATCTCGACTACACCGAAGCAGAAGCAACTAGGCACAACAAAACATATAGCGTCGGGCTATTCGATATCGACTTCTTCAAAAAGTTTAATGATGCCTACGGCCACCAAGCTGGCGACGAAGCATTGAAAAAAGTTGCTAGCGCGATTAAACAGGCCATCCGCCTAAGCGATCGAGTGTTCCGTTATGGCGGAGAAGAAATTCTAGTGCTAATGCCAGAGACCAATGCAGCAGAGGCACTCATTTGTTCTGAACGCGTTCGTGCCGCCACGGAAGGGCTATCAATCCCGCATTCCGAGTCGCCTTTTGGGCATATTACGATAAGCGGTGGCGTTTGTTCTGAAGCTCATGGTGAGTGGAGAAAGATGGTAGAAGTGGCTGATCGCGCGCTCTACGAAGCAAAAAATAGCGGGCGAAATAGCATCGTCCAGTCCGACGGCTAAGCCCGCATAGTCGCCCACCCAATGTGGCTTGCTTACACCTTAGCGAGCCACTTGTTCAAACAGGTTTTCAAGGCTTCAACGTTCACCGGTTTACTCAAATAATCATCCATGCCAGCCTCTCTGCATCGGAGCTCATCGCCAGACATTGCGTTTGCCGTTAATGCGACAACTGGAATATCACGCTGACAGCGCATTAAGTCTGTCGTCCGAATCATATGAGTCGCTTCGTAACCATCCATTTCTGGCATTTGACAGTCCATTAGAATCAAACGATAAGACTCAAGGTTTTCACCATTCTCTAAGATATCGATTGCTTCACGGCCGTGGTTAGCCATATCACAACGGTAACCCAGCTGAGACAGCAGAGACTCAATCACCAACTGGTTTACTTGATTGTCTTCGACCACCAAAATCTCAGCCGGCTGCTGATCTTGAGCAGGCGCTTCGACCGACCTAGCAGGCAACACCGCTTGCTCGCCTTCTAGCACATCTGTCAATTGCGCTAAGGTCATGATACGAGAGACTGCTTTGGCCCCCAGGGTCTCAAGTGCCTCTCGATGCGGCGACTTGATAGGTTCTAAGCATAAGAAGTCAGCATCGACTATATCGAACCGCTCCGAGAGACTCTCTCGCCACTTAGCAAACTGAGCAATGCCACCCAGTGCAGACACCTCGAAAATCACCCTATCGATTCTCACACGCTCTTCGATGCACTCACCAATCGCTCCATTAAGAGGCCATTGCCTCACCTTGGCGCCCAGAAACTCGAGCTGCGCCATTAAGATCGATTCACGCTTTGTATCGTCGAGACAAACTAGGCACTCACCAACAGAACGCAATATCGGTCTATCCTGTGTCGACATATCACACGGAAAGGCCACCACAAACTCGCTTCCGAAACCGACACGACTGGTGGCTCTTATTTCACCATGCATCAATTCGCATAGTGTTTTCACAATGGCGAGGCCCAAGCCCGTGCCGCCATACTCGCGTGTTGTCGAGCTATCGAGTTGCTTGAATGCCTCAAACAACATGCCTAATTTTTCTTTTGGAATGCCCACCCCAGTATCTGACACACTGAGCAAAACACAGGGTGACCCCATACTTCCGCCAAGCTTAAGCCCCAAGGAAACGTAACCTGCATCGGTAAATTTAATGGCATTATTAAGTAGGTTGGTCATAATTTGCGAAAGCCGTACTGGGTCTCCCATGACCTTTGCTGAGCCGAGGCCACTCGCATTAACGTAGACACCTAAGCCTTTACTCTCCGCCGGCAGTTGCAAACTTCTCACGCACTCAACGGCTAAGGCCTCAATATCCACGTCGATAGACTCAAGTTTTAGTTCACCCGCTTCAATCTTAGAGAAATCGAGAATATCATTGATAATCGCAAGCAAAGACTCTGCACTTGAGCGACAGACCGATAGGTAGTCACGCTGCTGCCTGCCGTCGAGCAAGGGCTCAAGCACGCTTAACATACCCAATACACCGTTCATTGGGGTACGAATTTCATGGCTCATTGTTGCCAGAAAGCGACTCTTTGCCTGTGTCGCTTGTTCGGCTGCTCGCTTGGCTTCGCGAAGAATCACTTCGGTCTCTTTTTGCGTCTTCTGGGCAAACAAACTTCCCGCAAACGTCGCCACGGCAACCATGAACGACATATCCAATCGACCCCACTCCCGCTTCCCACCCACATGCTCAGCACACACGACACCACCGACCCGCGTGCCATCGAAAATAGCGGTATCTAGTAAAGCACCAATACCCAAGGGACGCAGATAATTATCAACAAATTCAGACGTAGTAGGGCTCAATGAAGCATCACTGGCAATGACTGAACCCGTATCAAGGAAAGCTTGAAAATATTTTGGGTAATCCGAACGCAACAGCCTAGCGCCTTCTGAAAAGCTACTTGAACTTCGTTCATACAATACCGAGCAAATGAGTTCAGTTTGATCATCGTTCATCAACCATATACTCGCCCGTTCAACATCAATCGCGTCGCTAATCCGGCGGGCTAACAGCTCTAATGCTTGCTCAAAGCGCCCTTCGATAACATGCTCATGCACAGTGAGCTCGGCCAAAACCCGATTATGGCGGGCAGCTGTTTCCGTCACCAGCTCCGCTCGTTTTTGCTCCGTGATATCTAGCAGGAACCCTTCAAAATAGGTCTCTGTACCGTTGTTTGTATCCGAGACCGACTTACCTTTGTCCTGAACCCAGCGAGTTTCGTTATCTCGCGTTTTGATCTGATACTCTAGATTCCAGGTTTTATTTTGGTCACATGCAGCATTAACCGCCTGCATCACTTCATCTCTTTGTTCCGGGATAATCGCTTCATAAAAACAATTAGGTTGTCGTCGTACAGTAAAATCTTCATGTGTGTAGCCAGTTAACGCGTGAACCTGAGGACTGATAAACAAAACACGATTCTCTGTTTCTTTTGAGAACCGATAGGTCACACCGGGAATATTCGAAACAAGCGACAAGAATCGGTTGCGACTAGATTCAAGTTTGAACGCTGACTCTTGTTGCTGAACCCCCCAACGCCGAGCCAAATAGACAAACACCAACGAGACCAAGAACAAACTAATTAGCAGTAACCGCGTTAACCAAAGTTCAGGGTCAAACACCGGCATTGCCTCGCCATTGGGTAAAGCGGCTATCTCCCACTCTGCGCCAGGAAAGCGCGCCGTCACCACCACCAAAGCCGAGTCGAAGACCGCTGGGTCTCCGTAAAAAACGGCCTGATTTTGGCGATGACGAATCGCCACATCATAGCGTTTAGAAAAAGAATCTAAGCCAACTTCTTGGTAGATGCGGTCAACATCTAGCACCACAGATAAAAGCCCCCAAAATGGACGTTTACCTGATTTATCGGCGCTAAGAAAAACCGGAATGCGCCCAATAAGCCCTTGCCCTCCCTGTAGCAACGTCAGCGGCCCTGCAAGCACGAGCTTGCCACTATCTCTAGCTTCAACAGCCTGCGCTCGTTGTTTTGGATGGGTTAAGTAGTTAAGCCCTAACGCGCCTTCATTACCCTGCAAAGGATGAACCATCGACAACACCATCCCTGGCGCGCCACCTAGATTTTTGATTCGAGGGGAGCGCTCCAAGAACAGCTGCGCGTAGCGACTAAACAAGCTCTGATCAAGCTCAGGCGTTTGAATAATCAGAGGCAGCATTCCCCTAACCAGCTGAACATCCTCTGCCAGCACGCCTTCAAAGCGAGCACGAAGGACACTCATGTCAGTAAACACCGACTGACGCTGTTTTTCTTCAAGGTAATTTTTGTTGGTGTCGTCAACGTAAAGCGCGATCATTGCGCACATCGAAGCGATCAGCCAATAAATCCCGTTGCGTAAGGTATTATTTTTTTTATGCTTACTCACAGCGTCTCACTATCCATAAATAATCTGACTACCCATAAATTGAAAGGAACCCTTACCAGTATAGTGAAGCCTTTTTCAATTGCTTATGGCTGACAAGCTAAAAATAGACGTCATTTTTCCGCTATCTAAGTTGCGCTAGTCTCACTCTCTGGCGGCAGCGAATAACTGCCGGTGACGTGCGCGAACAAATCCTCTGCATCCGCCCCCCGAATGCCCACTTCGCAAAACGCCATGCGCTTGCCTAACTTTAGAATCGTGCCCTCTGCGACCAGGTCAACCTGCTTTGGCCGCTGCAAAAAATTGATATTCAAATTACTTGTCACCGCCATGGAAACTTTACCCAAGCTACCAAGAATCGCGGCATACATCGCGGTGTCGCCCGCGGCCATCATCACAGGGCCTGAAATCGACCCTCCGGGGCGAAGGTTTTTGTCCTGAAACGGAATGCGAATGCGCGCATATCCCTCCCTAATTTCTTCTACTTTGAGGTCGATATCTTCCGCCATCGGAATCCACTCTCGAATCAAAGCCTGAACATCTTGTGCCGACAATGCCATATCTCAGTACCCTAGTGCTTTGTTTAATCATGCGGTTTAATCACGAGCTTGAAAATGGTCATCACAGAACAACAAAACCTTATCAAGGCGTTTTTTTGCTTCTTGGCTTTAGTTTTCGTCTTTTTAAGGGCCTTGCGGCCTTGCTGTCGTTGTTTAATTTGCGCCGTGAATCTAAACTATGCGCCATTCAAGCGGGGAATCTCACCATATGAGCCCTTACCCGCAATTGCAAGACTCTCTATCATTATCAGCAGGAACATCACGCCCATGCGCGCTAGTCGTTTTTTAATCGCCACCCAAAAAGAAACTCCGTCAGATGCGGAGGTCATTAGTCACCAATTAATGATTCGAGCCGGCCTAATACGCAAGCTTGCTTCCGGTTTATACAACTGGATGCCAATGGGACTGCGCGTGCTGCGCAAGGTCGAAAATATCGTGCGTGAGGAAATGAACGAAGCAGGTGCTCAAGAGTTGCTTATGCCAGTCGTTCAACCGGCCGAATTGTGGGAACAATCGGGCAGATGGCAAGAATATGGCGGTGAGTTACTGCGCATTAAAGACCGCCACGACCGAGACTTCTGCTTAGGCCCCACTCACGAAGAAGTCATTACTGATCTCGTTAGCAACGAAATAAATAGCTATAAGCAATTACCTGCTAACTTTTATCAGATCCAAACTAAGTTTCGAGACGAGCGTCGTCCACGCTTTGGCGTGATGCGCGCGCGTGAATTCTTAATGAAAGACGCCTACTCGTTTCATATCGATCAAGCGTCACTCGATGAAACGTACGACATTATGTACGACACCTACAACCGTATTTTCAATCGCATCGGTTTAGACTTTCGGCCTGTTCAGGCTGACTCAGGCAGTATCGGTGGCAACTCGTCGCATGAATTTCATGTCCTAGCGTCTTCAGGCGAAGACGATATCGCGTTCAGCACCGAAGGTGGCTTTGCGGCGAACATCGAAATGGCCGAGGCCTTGGCTCCCGCCGGCGATCGTGCTGCCCCTTCAGCCGAACTAGAAAAAGTCGCGACACCCGATATGAAAACCATCGATGACGTTGCAAACTTCCTAAACGTCGCGCCACAGCAAACGATCAAAACCTTGCTAGTCATGGGCGAAAGTGAAGACGACGATAACAAGGAAATCATTGCCCTTGTGTTGCGCGGAGATCACACCTTAAACGAAATCAAAGCAGAGAAAATCGAAGGCATCGCTAACCCGCTAACCTTTATTGGCGAAGACCTTGTCGAAGAAGCCAGTGGCGCACCTGCTGGCTCAATTGGCCCGGTTGGGCTCAAGCTTCGTACCATCGTCGATCGCAGCGCCGCACACCTGGCTAATTTCGTCTGTGGCGCCAACGAAGCCGACCACCATTTGATTAATGTTAATTGGGAACGCGACGTCGCGCTCACCGAAGTGGCTGACTTGCGCAACATCGTTGAAGGCGATGCCAGCCCAGACGGCAAAGGAACGATCGAAATCAAACGCGGCATCGAAGTGGGTCATATTTTCAAACTGGGTGACAAGTACAGCCAAGCGATGAACGCGACGGTTCTGGATCAAAATGGTAAAGCGCGTGCAGTAGAAATGGGCTGTTACGGCATTGGCGTATCACGTATCGTTGCCTCGGCCATCGAACAGAACCATGACGATAACGGTATTATCTGGCCAACATCGATTGCCCCGTTCCAGTTGGCGCTTGTACCACTAAACATGCACAAATCAGAAGCCGTCGCTGAAAAAACGGAAGCACTCTATACCGAACTCAAAAACTTGGGTGTTGACGTATTGATGGACGACCGTAACGAACGTCCCGGCTTTAAATTCGCCGATATGGAACTCGTGGGTATTCCTCACCGTCTCGTCATTAGCGACCGTGGCATTAAAAATGGCACCTTAGAATATAAAGGCCGCTCAGACTCAGACAACCAAGACATAGCGATTGACGATGCCATTCAGTTCATTCAATCAAAACTGGCTTAAGCGACTCACTAGACTACGAAGGGCATCTCTTACGGCCTTCGTAGTGCTAATGTTAAGCGTCGGCCTGCCTGCCCAGGCTCAGCAAGAGCCCGACGCCGAACTACGCGACATCCTCAAACAAACGGTGAATGACTCATCCAGTTTTGTGGACCGCTTTGACGCCGAGGTTTGGCTAGTGGATATGAACAGTCGCTTAAAACGCTACATCAAAGACCCGACGCAACGCTTAGAACTTCTAAAAATGGTGCACGCCGAAGCACGCCGTGCAGACCTAGAACCAGAGTTGGTTCTGTCCGTGATTCACGTTGAAAGCGCGTTCAACCGCTTCGCAATTTCCTACGTGGGCGCACAGGGACTAATGCAAGTGATGCCTTTCTGGAAAAAAGAAATCGGACGACCCGAAGATAATCTCACCAACATGGAAACCAACCTTCGTTACGGCTGCACGATTCTCAAACATTACCTGAATAAAGAGAAAGGCAATTTAATTCGGGCCTTAGGGCGATATAATGGCAGTTTAGGCAAAACGAAATATCCCGAAAAAGTACTCACGTTTTGGGAAAAATACTGGTTTGTAAAACACGTATAGCACGACAAGCGAACATGCAAAATATTATTGTAGATATAAGTATTAGCTCGGACGAGTGGCTAAAAATCTATCGGGGTCAGACAAATCTGGTCAATGCGCGCAGCCGTGACGGCCGATCGATACAGTTTCCAGCGAATATTCTGAGCCGCTACACCACGCATTCAGGTATTCAGGGAAGCTACCAGATAAGCTTTAATGACGATGGTAAATTTCAGTCTATTCAACAGCTCTAGTCTCTGGACCTGCACTGACGAAAGCGTCAACCCAGCCCAAAGAATGCTTTTCGCTGAATGAAACAACGGAGTCACACATGAAAACGCACGAAATTATCAGCATAAACGAGTCAGACCTGGTTGGTGCGCTCAAAACTATGTCGCTCGATCAGCTTGAAAAACACGCCAAGCAAATCATTAAAGATATGGGGTCAGATAACTATGCCGGTCTCATGACAGAAGCCATGCAAGTGGTTAAGGCCGAGTCCGATCAAGCCCAGAAATTTCAGGCACTACAAAATACTATTCGAGATTTTCTGCCCAATGAAGCGGTCATGAGCGATATTTACGCCCGCCTAGCCGCTATTCTGATGATGATCTTGTCTCGTAAATTCAGCAGCATTATGGCTAAGTCTTAAGCTGTTTTTCTCGTGATACCCTTCTGTTGAGTTCTCAGTTCAACTCTCAGTTCAACTCTCAGTTCAACTTGCCCTCCTTCCTTACATCCAGATAAATAAAAGCAAATGGCCATGCCCTGACTGATCTATAATCAGGGGCTAGTCGTAAAACATCATTAACGATAGTCGCTAAGTGAGGCATTGTTGTCCTTCGCTAGATTAAACAGCACGCTAATATTTTGTACGTATTAACAAATGATAAGGCACGACTTTCCCTGTTTCGACTATGGTACTAACGCTGAAAAATAATCATCGGGAGCTTTCCAAGTCGCTGTGCCGACTGGCCTACCCGAGACAAACCAAATAGAGATGAGAATGACCGCGGAGAACAAAATGTCCAACAAATACCCAACACTGTTCGAACCTTTAGATCTAGGTTTTACTACGCTACGTAATCGCGTAATCATGGGTTCGATGCACACAGGCTTGGAAGAAGCACCTGACGGTATTCAGCGCATGGCTGATTTTTTCGCCGAACGTGCGCGTGGCGGTGTTGCACTAATCGTTACCGGAGGCTTTGGTCCAAACGCTGAAGGCGCTACACACCCGCAGACTAAGACAATCAAAAACGCAGACGACGCGAAAGAACACCGCGTTATTACCGACGCCGTTCACGCAGAAGGCGGCAAGATCTGTATGCAAATTTTGCATACCGGCCGTTACGCGTTTAACCCAAACCTTGTTGCGCCGTCTGCGGTACAAGCACCGATCAACCCGTTCCCACCGAAAGAGCTAGACCACGACGGCATCGAGAAACAAATTCAAGACATCGTGAACCTTGCCTTGAACGCACAAGTTGCAGGGTATGACGGCGTTGAGATTATGGGTTCTGAAGGCTACTTCATTAACCAGTTCCTTGCGAAACGCACCAACCACCGTGACGATGAGTGGGGCGGCGAATATGAAAACCGCATGCGTCTAGCGGTTGAAGTCGTACGTCGCACACGCGAAGCGGTTGGCAAAGAGTTCATCATTATCTATCGCCTATCCATGCTCGACCTCGTTGAAGGCGGCAGTAACTTCGAAGAAGTTCTGCAGCTCGGTAAAGCCATCGAAGGCGCTGGCGCAAGTATTATCAATACCGGTATCGGCTGGCACGAAGCACGTATCCCAACGATTGCGACCAAAGTTCCACGCGCCGCGTTCACGTGGGTAACCGCGAAGTTCAAAAAAGAACTGTCTATCCCTCTGATCACGTCTAACCGTATTAATACACCGGAAGTCGCTGAAGAAGTATTAAGCCGTGGCGATGCCGATATGGTATCAATGGCTCGTCCCTTCTTGGCCGACGCAGACTTCGTGAAAAAAGCGCAAGAAGATCGTTCCGACGAAATCAACACTTGTATCGGTTGTAACCAAGCCTGTTTGGACCACGTGTTCAGCGGCAAGATGACCTCATGCCTAGTCAACCCAGCAGCGTGTCACGAGAAAGAGTTTATCGCCACGCCCGCCACCAGCGCGAAGAAAATTGCTGTCATCGGCGCTGGCCCTGCGGGACTAGCCTTCTCAACGACCGCAGCAAGACGCGGCCATTCCGTCACGCTTTTTGATTCGTCAAACGAAATCGGTGGCCAGTTCAACATCGCGAAACAAATTCCGGGTAAAGAAGAGTTTTACGAAACCATTCGCTACTTTGGTAAGCAAATCGAACTCACTGGCGTACAACTTGAACTTGGTCAACGCGTGTCGGCTGACTCACTCAACGCAGGCGATTTCGACGAAGTCATTTTGGCAACCGGTATCGCACCGCGCTTGCCTGAAATCGATGGTATCGACCATGAGAAAGTCGTTGGCTACATCGACGTTATTCGCGACAAGAAGCCAATTGGTAAGAAAGTTGCGGTCATCGGCGCCGGCGGTATCGGTTTTGACGTTTCTGAATACCTAAGCCACTCAGGCGAAGCAACGAGCCAAAACATCCCTGCCTTCATGAAAGAATGGGGCGTTGATATGTCACTGGAAGCACGCGGTGGTATCGAAGGCGTTAAAGCTGAAGTCACTGAGTCGCCACGTGAGATTTACTTGCTACAACGTAAGAAGTCTAAAGTAGGCGCCAAGCTAGGCAAAACAACTGGCTGGATCCACCGTACGGGCCTTAAAAACAAAGGCGTTAATATGATCCCTTCGTGTACCTATTCAAAAGTAGACGATCAAGGACTGCATATTGAAGTAGCCGGTGAAGCCCGCATTCTAGATGTCGACAACGTTGTCGTCTGTGCTGGCCAAGACCCATTGCGTGAGTTGATTGAAGGTTTGAATAAGCCTTATCAGCTAATCGGTGGTGCCGATGTTGCCTCTGAACTTGATGCGAAACGTGCGATCGACCAAGGCACACGTCAAGCCTTGGCGGTTTAGAGTAAGCTCCCGTCAGACCGGCGTTTTTGACGCCACTGACTCAGCGCCAAACAAAAAAGCCGAAACCTTAAGGTTTCGGCTTTTTTATGCCCGAACAAAACACGCCAAAGTGAAAAAACTAAGCACTGCTCTTCAAAGACTTTCTTAGCCGCGACAAGCTCACGGGCGTCATCCCCAAAAACGAGGCAATATAGTATTGAGGAATACGATCAAGGAGGTGCGCATATTCTTTGCAAAACCACTTATAACGCTGCTCACCATTGCTAATTAAACGTTTTGCGTCACGCTTGGCATTGCTGACAAACAACCGGTGCATAAAGCGAATCTCAAACTCAAGTACGTCTGTTTTATCCGCTGCATACGCATGCGCCTCATGATAATTGGCAACCAATAAAGTACAGGGCTCTATCGCCTGAATATAATAGGGGCATGGCGTTTCTTCATAAAAGCTAGATATTGGCCCAAGCAAACTCCCCTCTTCATAGAAGCCTTCATTCACCTCGTTGCCCTGCGCGTCAATGTAGTACAAACGCACCAGACCGTCTGCAATATAGAAAAAATCGCTGCATAGCTCTCCCGCCTTCACCCAATGCTCACCAGGGGCCAAGGCTTTTTCGTGAAAGAACTCAACATAAGCATCCCAATTTTCTATCGTTGCCGAAAACTGGTGCTGAAGCGTCTGTTTCATTTTTTCAAAGTGCATAAGATCGCAGTGGTCACTCTAGTGGAATAGGTAAAGTTCTAACGATGGCTTGCTAGGATAAACAAAAGGGCGAACCCACAACAAGCGTTCGCCCTTCTATTCTTATGCATTTTTTACTGAACGACCGGTGTTTCTCTAGGCTTCGCTACCCTTTATGTCTCACCTGATAGTGCGCCGTACTCAGTGCCACAACAGTTCCGTCGCTATCCTTTAACTCACCTTCCAGCTCAAACTTACTCTTACCCTCAGCTTTCGCTTCGCTTTGAATGCGCGCTAGCTCCTCAGCACTTAAGGTAAACTCAATCGTCACATCGCTTTTTGCTGGCTTAAGATAGCGCATTCGCATCTCTGCCAAGGTGGGATAATAGTCTGGGTCAAAATTTAACAAACACAAAATACCACCCGGCAATTCCGCGACCGTATACAAGGCGCCCGCATACATTGCATTAAAGTGATTCTTGTTTGGTTTCAACGGAATACCCACCTTGATATAACCTGGTCGATAGTCCTGAACCTCGAAGCCATTACGCGTCGCAAAGGGAATATTCTGGCCCACAAATCGCGTTAATAGCTTTATCGCAATCGATTGCTTAGAACGAGCCAGCAGCGAACTTGGCGACTCATCACCCATCGTCTGGTTAATCCAATCTTTGGCGGCGTCCTGAAATTGGTGGGCTAAACTTGGCATGATTTGGCGACTCCCTAGTACTGTTCTTTAGATAAGTTTCGTCATGCGTTAACGCACAATACGCGCGAGTCTAGCCTCTTCGCACCAGAAGCGCTAGCGAAGATAAATGATGCAAAAGTGCATTCCTAATAACGCTAAAATAATTGCCCCCCTAGCGCTGATCAATCGGGCTAACCACACCACGCTCCTGAATACCCACCACATGTGTATAAATCTGAGTTGTTGCGATGTTGGCATGCCCAAGCATCTCTTGGATATTGCGGATATCTGTCCCCGCTCTTAGCAGGTTAGTAGCGAAGCTATGCCGAAAGGTATGACAGCCGGCCTTTTTGTAAACCTTAGCGTTACGAATCGCTTTGGCAACTCCACGCTGTACCTGCTGTTCACCAATATGATGACGACGGATCACTTGGGAACGAGGGTCTTCAGATAAACGGTTTGATGGAAACAAATACTGCCATTCAGGCGCTTTCGCCGCATTAGGGTATTTTCGTTCCAGCGCATTGGGCAAATACACTTGGCCATACCCATCCGCAAGGTCTTTAGAATGCAAGGCAAGTGCGAAATCAATCTGGTCTCGCAACGCATCATTCAAGGACTTCGGTAGTAGAGTACGACGCCACTTCAACCCCTTACTCTCGCGAACAACAATGCAGTTATTACCGAGATCAATATCTTGGATACGCAATCTTGCCGCCTCCATTACTCGCAACCCTGAACCATACATTAGCGACGCTGCAAGGTAGTGAACACCCTTCAATTTTGAAAGAACGCACATCGCCTCATCATGCGAAAATACCGTAGGTATCGTTTTAGGCCTAAAACTAGGAGAAAACTGTAGAACCCCAAGATCAATTCCCAGCACTCGTTTATACAGAAAAACCAACGCATTCAGTGCCGTTTTTTGGGTATTAATCGCACAGAGTTTATCCACCGCAAGGGAGCTGAGAAATGCGTCAACATCACTCGCGCCGAGCGTTTTTGGGTGCTTATAACAGTGAAAACGAATATACGAAGCAATCCACTTACAATAGGTTTTCTCGGTCTTATAAGCCATTTGCCGACTGCGAATATGAAAGCGTACTTGATCCATAAAGCGGGTACGGTTTTCAGGCAATGGTTTTCTAATATCATCCATGATACTCACCAAAAGCTGTATATAAAAACAGTATTATTGATATCGAGAATCGACGCAACTATATTTTTTATACGTCTCCGTGATGGATATTTTTAGCCAAGCCAACTAAATCCCCTTTTTTAAATTAAAAACAATCACTTAGAAAAAACCTAAAAACTTGGATACCCGTCGTCAAGACCGACTTACAAAAACGCCACGACTGAAGTAGGATTGGAATAACGGTCTTGCAAGGGTTTGGAAGTAAGGGAAGACCAACCTAAAAAAATACCCCGTCGGTGCGACTGAGTCGTGACGACAGGGATTCAAATGTTAGCATCACAAAATGGTCATAGTAATTTCGATATTAGTGCTAGTTGTCTTTTACTCTTTGCCAATCAAAGAGGAA
>ENA-OSET01000565-OSET01000565.1-sediment-metagenome-genome-assembly--contig:-NODE-565-length-41000-cov-36.489138_pt1 | contig 41000 bp, 39 predicted proteins | sample MGYA00237882_ERZ534229 | MGnify/ENA primary metagenome ERZ534229 (study PRJEB26408, sample SAMN06266212) | sediment metagenome | isolation source: Hudson Canyon methane seep mesocosm | place...
TAAATTTATTTAATAAATAAAAACCTTAATAAAGAAGCCCGGCACTTGTGTCGGGCTTTTTTTTTTACTATATTGAAGGGCATATCTATTAGTTGAATTCTTATGCAACTAATAGATATGCCTTTATGTCTGATAAATAGACTTTAAAGGCTTCTACTTTACAATGAATAAGGAACAAACGATGACACTATCACGGTTATTACTCGTCTTATCAGTGGGGCTAGTAATGAATACTAGTTTTGCAGGTGAACTGAAACCTTTAGCAGGACAAACTGCTGTAAGAGTGTGTGCTGATGCTCATAACTTGCCTTATTCAAATGACAAACTTGAAGGTTTTGATAATAAAATTGCCGCCTTAATTGGTGAAGAGTTGGGGCTTCCTGTTGAATATTATTGGTTTCCTCAGCGAATAGGGTTTGGCCGAAACACAATCAAAAAAGTGGATCAAGACACGGGTAAGTTTTTATGTGATTTAGCGATGAGTATTCCTGCAGAACGCGGCATGTATTCACCTACAAAGCCATACTTTAGTTCAATAGATGCATTAGTCTACCGCACAGGTGAAGGTTATGAGATAAATGAAATTGGTGATATTGCTAAGCTAAAAGAGCAAGGTGTAAAACTAAAAATAGGTTTATTTGATCGCGCTATTGCCACAGAAAAACTGATTAACGATGGTGTTGACGATCAGGTTGAGTATTACCAAATGATGACGGGTGATGCACGAATTAACAGTGGCCGTATTATTTCTCAAGAGTTAGCAACAGGAAAGGTTGATGTGGCTTTTGCTTGGGGACCGATTGCTAGCTTCTATGCAGCACAATCTGATGTTGAAATGAGAGTAGTGCCCTTGAATGAAATTGGTTCAGACTTCATTTTTAGCTTTGGTATGGGGGTTCGTCATCAAGATGGTGAATGGCGTGACTTGTTAAATGAGATTCTAGATAAACGAAAAGATGATATAGCCGCGATTATTACACAATACAATATGCCATCATTAGCTAATGTGAAACAAGCAACGAAGAAAAAACATTTACCATATACAGTTGTTGATGGTAATAAGCTTGATGATTCAACCTATGTCGGCTGGAGACTGTTCAACTCAACTTGTTTCGTTTGTCATGGTAAACATGCTACAGGTACTGATATCGCACCAAATTTATTGCTTAAACTTGAAGGAATGAGTTCACGAAAATTCAGAAAAAAAGTGCTATCGAAATATTTTGCTAAGGTGAATTTAGATGATCCTGATCGCCGTATGGCCTTTCTTGAGCAGATTTCAGCAGAAGATGCTAAAGGCTTTAAAATGCCAACATGGGATCAAGATCCAAATATCCGTCCACATATTGCCGACTTATATTCATATTTGAAAGCACGCTCTGATGGAGCCTTAGGTGAAGTTCGACCTGAACGATTAGACAAAAAATAGAATTTTGAGGCTACTCAACGGTAGCCTCAATAATAGATTTGAGGTTATTATTTATCCTTTTTGCAAAGTCATTTTGATGTTGATTAGCTGAATTTTCTAGCATCAGTTTAGTGCCGACGATAACGCCTTCACTTTCTTCACGTACGGTGACGATACAAGGCATATCATTAATAAGATCGGAGTTTATTTCCATCATTTCTTTGGCATAGCTAATATTACAAAAACTGATAACAGTTGAGAGTGGGTACTCTTTGTCACCTCGATCGCGGATAGCTTGACCAATATTACTGCGATGAATTATGCGATAGTTATGTTCAGAGATGGCAATATCAAGATTTTGTAATGTATCTTCATAATTATCTAGGCTGGGCTGTTGGTAAATTCGATTAATTTCATTGTGATTACAAGCAGACAGTATAATACTAAGAAAAATAATAAGTGTAGGGACCTTTATTAGCTGTACTATGGTCATAAATAACGTCACTGTATTAAAATATAAAGTTATAAGAATAACATTAACATTTAAGGTAAACCGTAATTATCTTAATATTTAAGAGGTAAAAATTTTGAACAAAATGTATTTAAACTGGGTCACGCTGTGTGCAATGTTATTCATTTCAACAAGCAGCTATGCCGTCAGTGGCTTTTCTGATGTGAACAATGCTTTATTTGATAAAGCGCATTTAAAAAATGTTAAAAGTGAAGCTATTCTTCACTATGTATATAAAAAAGAACATTTTATTGATGGTCCGCGTGAAGATTCAATCGACATGGTGGTAAGTAATATACGTAATACAGGTAGGAAAGATACGCACTTTGAATTTTTCACTGGAGCACATAAACGACCATACCAAGACCGTGATAATCAAAAAGGTAATGGTGTTTTTGTTTTGTTTCTTGAGTTCGATGTTCATGAGCTCGATCGCTTAACAGGTGGTGACTGGCGTTATTTCCAGCGTAAAATTCGCTGGGCCTTAGCTAAGGGTGCAACGACAAAAGAAATTGAATTAGAGTTTGAAGGAGAGACTGTAAAAGGGGTGCAATATATCATTCAACCTTATATTAATGATCCTAAAAATGAACGCTATAGCTTATATGCTAGTAAATACTATATTTTCACAATGTCAGAAGCTGTTCCTGGTGAAATATACCAAATCCGCACAATTGTTCCTGATGGTAAAAAATGGCAGGAAGGTGATGCTGTTTTAAGTGAAGAAACGGTCACCTTTTCAAGCTCAAATCCACTACCAAAATAATATATAAAAGATTAAAAAACGGGCGTCGATGCCCGTTTTTTTTTATTTAGGTAGTCATTAATTTATGTTCAAACGTTTTCATTCATTACAAATTGCATTATTACTACACGAACTTAGTTTTGTATTGTTGCTTGTGATTACTGTCACCGTTGGTGTTGTGTGGTCAGTCTCTTGGCAACAGAGTTCGGCAGAGTCACTTAGACTCAGTACGATGAATACCTTAACTCAAAATATTCGTGGTGAGTTATATCGACAATTAAAAGAGGTTTTTGATGCTTCTTTCCTCCATGATTACGATGCCATTGAAGAATATCAGTCTTATACTGTTTTAATCAAAGCAGAATTAACAACATTAAATTCACTTGCTTATGACCTAGAAGAACAACAAGCGATTACACATGTGTCGACAGCTTACGATGCATTTTATGGTGATACTGTGGTACTTTTCCGTGATGATGTTTCACAGCATGAGCAAAAATGGATATTAGACAATCAGTTGGAGCAACATACCTTTGCTAGATTAGAGTTGTCATTCTCTCGGCTAGAAAGCGTGTTAGAACAAAAACAAACTATTTTAACCGAGTCCAGAGTCCGATGGACTAATAGATTACTGTGGTTAGCTCCCATTCCTTTTGTTGTTGCCACACTTCTTTTGCTTGCGGCAAGACGCTTTGTAAAACAAAATGTCGTACGTCCGCTGGCTGATGTGATTAATGGGGCAAAGCTGATTAGTAAGGGTAATTTAGAACATGCCATTCCGAGCGTAGGTGTAACGGAATTAGCACGTCTATCTGATGCTATCAATACGATGGCTGATGAACTGACAACGAATAGAGATACATTAATTGAAACAAAAAAACAAGCAGCACTTGGCGAGCTAGTCCCGCTTGTTGCTCATAATATTAGAAATCCATTGGCAGGTATTCGTGCAGCATCACAGCTTGCACAAGGTGAAGATATCTCTGACCCTGTCAAAGACACACTGAGCGATATAATTGTTGCGGTTGATCGTTTAGAGCGGTGGGTAACGTCATTATTGAGCTTCCTACACCCAATCAAGCCACATTTCTCTGATACTACATTAATCGCTGTAACAGATAATGCATTGTCGTTAATTGAACTACAGCTTGTTGACAAAAATATCACACTACAGCGACGTGGTTGGCAACAAATACAATTCCCTGTGAAGTTAGATATTCACTTGTTTGAACAGGCACTATTTAATATTGTGCAAAATGCACTAGAAGCATCTTCAGCAGGTGATGTCATCACCTTATCTTATTTCCAAGATGCTGAGACAGTTTCATTACGTATTAGCGATCAAGGAAAAGGAATGACTTTTGATCCTGTTTCTGAACAAGTTATAAATGGCGAAAGTAAACGTCTGGGCTGTGGCCTAGGAATACCTTTCGCACTAAAAATAATCAAACAACATGCTGGAGAGTTAATTTATCGCGCCGGACCAGATGGCGGCACTGTCGTAGAAATTAAACTTAAGGCACTGGCATAATAGGGGGCTTGTTGATGATAAGGATAATTTTATGCTGAAGGTACACCTTGTTGAAGATGAAACGCTATTCGCCAAATCAGTCGCGAGGCGAATTGAGCGTGATGGCTATGAAGTTGAAATATCTGCAACGGTAACACAAGCTCAACTTAGCTTGGAAAACGGCTTGCCCGATATTTTATTGCTCGATGTTCGCTTGCCTGATGGTAGTGGTCTCGATTTATTGCGAGAGATTCGCATGCGTGATGATAATGCTTGGAAGACATTAGCGGTTATCATTATGACGGCCTATGGTGAGCTTGATGATGCTGTTTCAGCGATGAAACTAGGTGCTACTGATTATCTTAAAAAGCCTGTAGATTTAGATGAGCTTATGCTCACAATTTCTAAAGTCTTAGCCAATAAACAGGTCAAACAGAAGCTAGATTATTCCCACCTACGTGATAGTCAACTTGTTGATAAAACAACACTGATAGGCTCTAGTAAAGCGGTTACTGTACTTCGTCAACAGATAGTTCGTATCGCACAATTAGTTGATAAGAGCACTGATACTCATCCTGTTGTGCTTATTCGCGGTGAGACTGGTACAGGCAAGGATGTTGCAGCGCGTTTTTATCATCAATCTGGCAGCTGGCATGATAAACCTTATGTACATGTCGATTGTGCATCATTGCCAAATGAATTAATTGAAGCTGAATTGTTTGGTTATGAGCGAGGGGCATTTACCAATGCACATCAGGCTAAACCGGGATTAATTGAGGCTGCTGAAGGCGGCACGCTATTTCTTGACGAGGTGGGAGAGTTACCGTTAGAACTACAGGCAAAATTATTAAATGTGTTAGAAAGGCGAGTCGTTAGACGCTTAGGTTCTACTAAAGAAATTACTATTTCAGCTCACTTCGTGGCGGCAACAAATCGAAATTTATCGGCAATGGTGGCTGAAGGAAGTTTCCGTTCAGACTTGTTATTTCGTTTAAATATATTGGAACTAGTGCTGCCACCCTTAACAGAGCGCGGTGATGATATTTCATTATTAGTGGTTCATTTTGTCGCTCAAATATCACGCCGCTATGGTTTGAGTCCCGCTACTTTATCAGCAGATGCGCTAGCTGAAATACAGCAGTATACTTGGCCCGGTAATATTCGAGAATTACAACATGTGCTTGAGCGCGCAGTGATGTTATGTCAGCAAAGTGTGATTACGAGTACTGATTTATTATTGCAAACACAGGCCGCAACTAATAATACAACAGTGACTAGCGATAAGGTGCAATTTGAACAGATGAAGCTGGATGATGTTGAGAAATACCTGATAGAGCAGGCATTATTGCGTAATCATGGCAATGTTTCTCAGTCTGCTCGACAGCTGGGTTTGACGCGAATGGCAATGCGCTATCGAATGGATAAATACCAACTGTAGCTATTTAACTATTTTAAGACCTGGTCGAACCACTTTTTTTATAGGCGATGGTGAAGGTGATTTTGGCGGCTCAGGCGAATGATCTTCTTCTGGGAAGAACATTCCTTGATTATTTTCTTTACTATAAATCGATTGCACTGCGTGGATAGGAATAAACAGTTCCATCGCTTTGCCTGAGAAACGTGCTGAAAAACTAATCCACTCATTATCTGCATGGTAGTTGCGCACAGCACTAGGATCAATATTGAGCACTATTTTGCCATCATTAATAAAATCATGCGGTACTTGAACGCCTTCTAATGTGGCATTAACCAATAAATGAGGTGTCAGGTTGTTATCCACAATCCATTCGAAAATGGCTCTGATTAGGTACGGTTTTTGAGATGTCATGATAAGTTTATCTTGTCTCTAAAATTAACGCATTTGGCGTTCAACATCACTTAAGCTAGCTTGGAAGCTCTCTCTCGCGAAGATTCGTTCAGCATAGTCTTCGACAGCCTTTGCTTTGGCGGGCAGCTTTATTTTAAGTAGTGGTAAGCGCCATAATAACGGAGCAAGGCTACAGTCTAAGAGTGAGAATTCATCACTCATAAAATACGCTGATTGTTCAAACAGCGGTGCCAATACGGTGAGGTCTTCTTGCACCGTTTTACGCGCCTTGCTCATTTTACCTTTCTCGATGCCCAGTAGAGAATTCCACAGTGAATACCAATCTTTATCAATGCGGTGAAGCATCAGCCTTGCCTGTGCGCGTGAAGCAGGATCTGAAGGCATCAATGGTGGCTGAAGAAAACGTTCATCAAAATAATTATTAATAATATTTGAATCAAATAATACCAGATCGCGTTCAAATAATACCGGGCTTGTACCATAAGGTGTCGCTGCTGCAACATCTTCAGGCCATTGACCATCAATAACATCTTCGATATTTGCTGTAATATTTTTTTCATGCAACACGATACGTGTGCGATGACTAAAAGGACATGAAGGATCTGAATAAACAGTCATCATTGAACGTCTGTTACTATTGGCCATTGTCTTACTCCTGTGGATACGATTATTGAATGTGTATCCATGGCTTTGTTTATTACGAAAATGACAAAGGGAGCACTCCGGCTCCCTTTGTCATTTTGTATTTAAATCATATTTAGTGAATGTCTTTCCAAAATGCTTTTTTCATTGGGTAGACGACTAGGAATAATAGGAATAAATACAATAATACCCACTTTCCTAATTCTAAACGTTGAATTTTTGACGGTTCACCAATATACGCTAAGAAATTCACTAGATCGGTGACCATAACATTGTACTCATATGTCGATAGTTCACCTTCATCATGAGCTTCTAAGTGGCCTGTTTCTTCATCATGAGCAAGATAACCTTGCTGTTGCCATAAAACATGTGGCATACCGACATCTTTAAATACAACATTGTTAGTACCGGTACTCTTGGCATCATCCAAATAGAATGAGCGTAAGTAGGTATTTAACCATGCTGTACCACGAGCACGTGAAATAACTGAAAGATCGGGTGGTGTAACACCAAACCATCTTTTAGCATCTTCAGCACGCATAGCAATCGTCATTGTGTCACCAACTTTGTCTGATGCAAACATCAAGTTTTGTTTCACTTGTGCATCAGTCAAGCCAATATCTTTAGCCATGCGGTTATAACGCATAAAAGAGGCTTCATGACAGCTCAAGCAATAGTTAACAAAGGTTTTAGCACCACGTTGCAGTGATGCTTTATCAGATAAATCAATTTCAACTGGATCGAGGTGAACGCCACCAGATGCAGCTATGACTTGACTTGATGTGATCGACATTAAGCCGATGAATAATGCAGAGATTAATGTTCTCATTTCATTGTCACCCTTTCTGGCACAGGCTTGTCTTTATCTATGCTGGTGTAGAACGGCATTAGAATAAAGAAGGCAAAATAAATTATAGTAAATACTCGAGCCATATTGGTATATAGCTCTGTTGCTGGTTGAGTACCTAAGTAGCCAAGAGCAAGGAAACTGATAATAAATAATGTCAGTGCCCAACGGAAATAAGGACCTCGGTAGCGAATTGATTTCACTGGACTACGATCTAACCAAGGCAGTAAGAACAATAAGCCTTGTGCCCCTCCCATAGCCATAACACCCATTAATTTATCAGGTACGGCACGCAGGATTGCATAGAACGGAGTGAAATACCATAAAGGTACAATATGTTCTGGCGTTTTAAGTGGATCAGCAGGAACAAAGTTATCTTTCTCTAAGAACCAACCATCAAATTCTGGTGCGTAGAAAAGAATAAGCGAGAAGATAAATAAGAATACAACCACACCAACAATATCTTTTACAGAGTAGTAAGGGTGGAATGGAATACCATCTAGAGGAATACCATTTTTATCTTTATTTTTCTTGATTTCTACGCCATCAGGATTGTTAGAGCCGACTTCATGCAAGGCAATTATATGAGCAACCACTAAGCCAAGAATGACCAAAGGCACAGCAATAACATGGAAGGCAAAGAAGCGATTTAAGGTCGCATCAGCAACTACAAAGTCACCACGAATCCATAAGGCTAAATCTTCACCGACAACGGGTAAAGCACCAAATAAAGAGATAATAACCTGAGCACCCCAAAATGACATTTGGCCCCAAGGTAATAAGTAACCTAGGAATGCTTCTGCCATTAGTGCCATATATAAGAACATACCAAACAACCATACTAATTCACGAGGTTGTTTATATGAGCCATAGATAAGGCCTCGAAACATATGCAAATAAATCACAATAAAGAAGGCTGATGCTCCTGTTGAGTGTAGATAGCGAATGAGCCAACCCCATTCAACATCTCGCATAATGTATTCAACAGATGCAAAGGCAAGTGCTGCATCAGGTTTGTAGTTCATTGTCAGGAAAATGCCGGTGACAATTTGTAAAACTAAGACCAACATGGCTAATGAGCCAAAGAAATACCAAAAGTTAAAGTTTTTTGGTGCGTAATATTTAGAAAGATGTTCTTCCCACATCTTAGTCGCGGGGAAACGCGCATCTACCCATCCCATTAAACTAGCAAACATTATGCAGCTCCTTGTGCATCTTCACCGATAACAATGCGGTTATCGCCTTGGAAGTAATAAGGTGGAACGACGAGATTGATTGGTGCTGGAACGCCTTTAAAGACTCGACCAGCAAGATCAAATTTAGAACCGTGACATGGGCAGAAAAAGCCACCTTTCCAGTCAGCGCCTAAATCTTCAGGAGCCAGTTCTGGGCGGTATGTTGGCGAACAACCTAAATGGGTACAGATACCAACCAAAACCATCAATTCTTCGCGAATTGAGCGGCCTTCATTAATGCAATACTCAGGTTGTTGACCGGCGACATTACTGTCTGGATCGCGCAGATTATCATCTTGGCTGCCCAGATTCTCTAAAACTTCAGGTGAACGGCGATAAACCCAAACTGGTTTTCCGCGCCACTCGATCGTCATTAACTGACCGACTTCTAGCTTACTGATATCTACTTCAACGGGGGCACCCGCGGCTTTTGCTTTTGCACTAGGCAACATCGACGATACAAAAGGTACAGCAACAGCTGCTGCGCCTGCTCCACCCACGACAACACTTGCTGCAGTGGTTAGAAATCGTCGTTTACTGTTATCAACAGTGTTAGACATTAGATGGGGTCTCCCAGCGATAAAATATAAAAATTCTTAAAATTAGTAGGCAATAAATTGACGAACCCACTTAAAAACCGATTAATTTTATCATAGTCGCAGAGCTTTGGATCAAAAAAGCCCGCATATTGCGGGCTTTTTTGTTAAGCAATAATTGTGAGAATTATTTAAGTGCTTTTTTTGCTTTTTTAACTAGGCGTTTTAAAGCGCCTTTTGGTTTTGTTGCTTCGATATCATCTAAGTTTGTTGGTGTACCAACGATGATTACTCCACCCATGCCTGCACCCCAATGAGGGTCACATTTGTAAAGGTATACACCTTCAACTGTGAGTGGTTTTGTTGTTAGGTTATCACCCATACCAGATGTCCAGCCTTCTGCACCTGTTGGGATGTATTCAGTTGTGCTGTGGTCTTTATTAGTAAAAACAGTATTAGAGATATGACCGTTCATATTTTCAAAAGAAACAGTATCACCAGGGGCAATTTTAATAACCATTGGTTTAAATGCTGTCACTGCTGCTGTAATTACGTGATTCTCAGCCATAACCGCTGATGATAATAGAACTGATGCACCTAATACTGCACCGATAAGTGATTTAGCGTATTTCATTTATATTTGCCTCTAAAATTAAGTTATTTGCCCTAGCTCAGTTGTAGCTTGTCATAGTGAAGCTGAACTGAAGCTGAACAGATTTGTGTATCTTATGTACACTTATGAATCACGGTTATGTCCGTTTTCGGAGAGTAATACTACTTGTTAGGTGGGTAAAAGTCCAAAAAATGGGGAGGAAAGTGTGCGATATCACTTAAAAACAGTGTTGTCGAGGGCTTCTTTTGCGCCATTTAAGGTAAATTGAGTTTGACCTTTCGTCCCATCAATCAGTGTGTATTTGAAGGTAATCTGTTTGCCAACGGTAAGCGCTTCAAGCGTGCCTAAATGTGGACGTGACTCACCTTGAAAGATAGGGCAAATAACACGTTCAGGTAATCGTTCTGTGACGATATGGTTGACGCTAAAATCTTTCTCGGTCGAGATGGTTTCTGAATCACTAACAACGATAGCATTGATGCCTTCATCTTCAGGAACAATAGTCGCGACAAAACCACGGATCATTTGCACAGGTTTTTCATCATCTATTTGAAATAGAGGGAGTTCATTTTGTGACAGCTCATCAAAATCGTAATCTGATAGGCTGAAGTCCATCCATACAATCCCTTTATCAGATTTAAAAATAGCCAGTTCAAAACCATCCTCATTTCTTACCATTGCTGATTGTGACTCAGTGTTTGTAGCTGAATGGCTAAAGGTTTCCACCTGCCAGTCGGCAAAAGAAAGTGAAGAAAATAAAGCTGCAATGGTAAGTATAAGTACTTTAAACATGGATTGAACCTTCAGATTGTTGTAGTGCCCACATGGCAGCATAATGAGCATTTTGACTCAGTAATTGCTTATGAGTTCCGCGCTCAATAATTCTGCCTTGTTCTAAGACTAGAATAGTATCAGCATCAACAATTGTTGATAAGCGATGAGCGATAACTAAAGTGGTCTTATTTTTGCTGATCGACTGTAGCTCTTTATTTATGGCTTTTTCGGAATGGCTATCTAGTGCGGATGTTGCCTCATCGAATATTAGAATATTAGGGTTTTTTAATAAAGTGCGGGCAATGGCGACCCGTTGTTTTTCTCCCCCTGATAATTTTAAGCCTCGTTCTCCCACTAAAGTGTCGTAACCTTCCGGCAATTTCTGGATGAAGTCATGGATATGTGCTTGTTTGGCTGCTTCATAAACGGCGGAATCATCAACCGTTGGGTTACCGTATAAAATATTGTGATAAATCGTATTGTTAAATAGCACTGTATCCTGAGGTACAACACCAATTGCTTGTCTTAAACTGTGTTGCTGCACATCATGTATATTGACACCATCAATGGTGATGGTGCCAGACTGAAGATCGTAAAAACGGAATAATAAGCGCACGAGGGTAGATTTCCCTGAACCACTTGCGCCGACGATAGCGAGTTTCTTGCCTGCCTCAATGGTGAAGTCGATGTCATATAATATTTTTCGATTTGAATCATAGTGAAAATCAACATGATTAAAGCGAATTTCACCACCATTAATTGCTAAAGGCTGAGCATCTGATTTATCACGGGTCTCTTGTGATTGTTCAAGTATATTGAACATACGTTCGATATCAGCAAGTGAATGACGAATTTCGCGATAAACAAAACCGAGAAAACCCAAAGGTAAATACAGTTGCAGTAAAAAAGCATTAATTAATACTAAATCACCTAATGTCAGTTCACCTGCAACGACACCTTGACCGGCAAGCAACATAAGGGCTGTTAAGCCGGTGGCGATGATCGCTCCTTGACCAATATTGAGCAGGGATAGCGAGGTTTGATTTTTTATGGCAGAATTTTCCCATGTCGACAGGGTGTCGTCATAGCGGTTTAATTCATAGTCTTCATTATTAAAATATTTAACTGTTTCATAATTTAATAAACTATCAATGGCCTGATTATTCGCTTTCGAGTCCATATCATTCATTACCCGCCGGAATCGCATACGCCATTCGGTGACAAGCAGTGTATAGCCTATATAAAGTAGGATTGTGCTGGTGGTAATCAGCGCAAAAATACTGTCATATTGAGATAGTAAAATAACCGTGACTAAGGCAATCTCGACCAGGGTAGGAAGAATATTGAAGATCATAAAGTTCATTAAAAAACTGATGCCACGTGAACCGCGTTCTATATCACGTGAGATCCCCCCCGTTTGACGCTGTAGGTGAAAACGCAGGGACAGATTATGTAAATGTTTGAAGATCGTACCGGCAATACGACGTACCGAGTTAAAAATAACCTTGGCAAATAAGGCATCACGTAATTCACTAAATAGACTGCTGGCTAAGCGCAATAAACCATAAGCGATCAACATCGCAACAGGTAAATAGATTAAGTCTTGTTGTTGAGGATCGAGCGCATCTATCGCACCTTTTAGCGCAAGAGGGATGCCTACATTGGCTAATTTTGCCAGGCTGAGTAAGCCTAAGGCTAATGCTACACGGCCTTTAAATGCCCATAGATAGGGTAAAAGGCTGCGGATTGCTTTCCAGTCGTGATGATCTTTCATCCGCAGAGTTTAGCTGATTATGACGACACAAGGAAAAGTCAAAAAGTCAAAAAGAATAAATTTAGGTATAATCACGCGGTTATAAAGAATTTAAGGGCACGCAAACATTAGAAATTGCGGCTTTTGATAAACATGGAGAGAAGAAAAATAAATGCCGTTATATGAATACCGATGTGATGCTTGTGGACATGAATTTGAAGCATTACAAAAAATGAGTGATGAATCATTGATTCACTGTCCTGCTTGCGATGAAGCGACATTAAGAAAATTAGTGTCAGCCGCTGGCTTTCGATTGAAAGGCGATGGTTGGTATGAAACTGACTTTAAAAGTGGTGCCAAACGAAATATTGCAGACAGTGGCAAAGAATCATCTGACAATAAAGTCTAAAGCCGCAGGATGCGGCACCAGCTGCGGCTGCCATTAAGGTTTAAAAATTAAAATGAAGAAATATCTTATTGCAGGATTATTAGTTTGGATGCCATTAGGTATTACCTTTCTTGTAGTGCGTGCAATAGTGGGTTTTCTAGATAAAACATTATTACTGCTGCCTCATGATTATCAGCCTGATGTTTTATTAGGAATTCATATTCCTGGCTTAGGTGTTGTTTTAGCCGTGATATTGGTTTTAGCGACAGGCATGGTCGTGGCTAATTTTCTCGGTAAGCGGATCGTCGCTGCTTGGGAGGGTTTATTAGCAAGAATTCCCATCGTTAGAACTTTGTATGCGGGAATTAAACAAATTATGGAAGCGGTACTCGCGACGGATGCCAAGTCGTTTAGTAAGGTTTTATTATTGGAATACCCGCGCAAAGGCGTGTGGAGTTTTGCTTTTATGACGTCTGATCAGCTTGGCGAAGTACAAGATAAAACAGTGGCAAAAGTGATTAGTGTGTTTATACCAACGACACCTAATCCAACATCAGGTTTTGTTTTGATGGTGCCGGCTGAGGATGTGATCGAATTAGAGATGTCCGTCGAAGACGGCTTAAAAATGATTATCTCAATGGGGGTGGTAGTGCCGCCTTGGGGAAAAGATAAATTGCTTGCTGATACGACGGCAAACAAGGAATAACATAGCGTTGCATCTAGTAGGTGCAATATAACTTATATTTTTGAAAAACTGGAAAGAATTATGCGTAGCCATTATTGCGGCGATGTTAACGAAACATTAGATGGACAAACGGTTACTGTTGCGGGGTGGATGCACCGCCGCCGTGATCATGGTGGGGTTATCTTTATTGATCTACGTGATCGTGAAGGTTTAGTTCAAATCGTATGTAATCCTGAAGATGCAGAAAGCTTTGCGATTGCAGAACGTGTTCGTAGTGAATATGTTCTACAAATTGAAGGTGAAGTACGTTTACGCCCTGAAGGCAGCGACAATGCTGGTTTAAGCAGTGGTAAGATTGAAATCGTTGCTAAACGTGTTGAAATTCTGAATAGTTCTGAAACACCGCCTTTTCCTTTAACTGGGCAGGAAGAAGTCAGTGAAGATGTTCGTTTACGTCATCGTTATATTGATTTACGTCGCCCTGAAATGCAGCAAAAAATGCGTTTCCGTTCGAAAATTACCAGTCAATTACGTCGCTACTTAGATGATAATGGCTTCTTAGATATTGAAACACCGATTTTGACTAAGGCGACACCTGAAGGTGCACGTGATTATTTAGTACCAAGTCGAACTCATGCCGGTGATTTTTTTGCTTTACCGCAATCACCACAATTGTTTAAACAATTGTTAATGGTGTCTGGTATGGATCGTTATTACCAAATCGTTCGTTGTTTCCGTGATGAAGATTTACGTGCCGATCGCCAGCCAGAATTTACTCAAGTTGATATCGAAACTTCTTTTGTCGAAGAAGAAGACTTGATGAATATGATGGAAGAAATGATTCGTAGCTTGTTTGCTAACGTTTTAGAGCAACCATTACCAACCCCATTCCCTCGCATGACCTATGCAGAAGCAATGGCTCGTTTTGGTAGTGACAAACCAGATTTACGTATTGATCTTGAGTTAGTCGAAATTAGCGACTTAATGAAACAAGTTGATTTCAAAGTATTCTCTGGTCCAGCTAATGATGAAAAAGGCCGTGTTGCGGCTTTACGTGTGCCAGGTGGTGCAAGTTTAAGTCGTAAAATGATCGATGAGTACACTAAATTTGTCAGTATTTACGGTGCAAAAGGTTTAGCTTATATTAAAGTGAATGATCTTGATGCTGGCCGTGAAGGTTTGCAATCGCCGATTCTAAAATTCATTCCTGATGATGTGGTTGATGCCATCATGAAACGTACTGAAGTACAAACAGGTGATTTAGTCTTCTTTGGTGCTGACAATGCGAATATCGTAAATGAAGCGATTGGGGCATTACGCGTTAAAGTCGGCCACGATTTAGATTTAGTGAAACACGGCTGGCAACCATTATGGGTTGTTGCTTTCCCAATGTTTGAGTGGGATGAGAAATCTGATCGTTGGACTGCTCTCCATCATCCATTCACGGCACCTCGTGAATCAGATATTGGTTTATTAGACAGCGATCCAGGTAAATGTTTGTCACGTGCTTACGATATGGTATTGAATGGTACGGAATTGGGCGGTGGTTCAATGCGTATTCATCAAGCCGATGTGCAAAGTAAAGTATTTGAATTATTGGGTATTTCTAAAGAAGAAGCAGATGATAAATTTGGTTTCTTATTAGAGGCACTAAGATTCGGTTGTCCTCCTCATGGTGGCTTAGCCTTTGGTCTTGATCGTCTAGCGATGTTGATGACAGGTTCAGCTTCGATTCGTGATGTGATGGCTTTCCCTAAAACACAATCAGCAAGCTGTTTGTTAACAAGTGCACCAAGTGCTGTGAGTGAACCACAATTGAAAGAACTGAATATTCGTTTACGCAAAGCGCCTGTTATTGCTGAAACAAGTTCAGAGTAATTTTCTATTAAAGAGCTATCTTAACGGCAGATCGGAGATTTAAAAATGAGTGAACAAACATCATGTGCACAACAGCGTTATGACATTCATTGCTCTGATTTGCCTTTAAGTTGTCCCATGCCGGGGACGAGTCAATGGGATGCACACCCAAAAGTCTATTTAGATATAGAAACGAAAGGTGAAGTTGCTTGTCCCTATTGTGGCGCGATTTATACCTTAGTTGATAAAAAAGAGCCGTGACAGCTATTCATGTTGCTGTCGCCGTTATTATTAATGATGACAAACAAGTTTTGTTAGCATTACGGCAAAAACATCAGCATCAAGGTGGTTTATGGGAATTTCCTGGCGGCAAAGTTGAAGCCGAAGAGTCTATCTTTGATGCCTTAGTGCGTGAAACTAAAGAAGAGTTAGCCGTGACGGTTATCACTGCTAAACCATTGATCAAAATAGCCCATGATTATAGTGATAAGTCGGTCGTATTAGATGTGTGGTGTGTTGATGAGTTTGCTGGTACACCGCAAGGTCGAGAAGGTCAGCGTTTACGATGGAGCACTATTTCAGATTTAACAGCAGATGATTTTCCTGCCGCCAATGTCGCGATTATCGACGCCCTAAGACAAGAGACAATAAAATGAGTTTAGCTGAAATAATTCCACACAAGTTACAAGCGGGTATTGACAGTATTATTGATAATGTAGCGCCTAGCCCTTGGTTAACGGAAGCTGAAAAAGCAGATTATATTGTTAAAATAAAAGCACTATTAAAAGAAAAAAATGCCGTATTGATTGCTCATTATTATGTTGATGATGAGCTACAAGCGCTGGCTGAGCAAACCGGTGGTTACGTCTCTGACTCTCTTGATATGGCCAACTTTGGCGCTCAACACAGTGCAAGTACATTGGTCGTAGCGGGTGTCCGTTTTATGGGCGAAACCTCAAAAATTCTCAGTCCAGAAAAAACGGTGATTATGCCGACCTTAGAGGCGGAATGCTCTCTTGACCTCGGTTGCCCAATCGACGAGTTTAGCCAGTTTTGTGATCAATATCCTGAGCGAGAAGTGGTTGTTTATGCCAATACTAGCGTAGAAGTAAAAGCACGTGCAGATTGGATTGTAACGTCAAGTAATGCAATCCAAATTGTTGAACACCTAATGGCCGAAGGTAAGAATATTGTCTGGGGACCGGATAGACACTTAGGTCAATATATTAAGAATAAAACAGGTGCCGACATGATTATGTGGCAAGGCAACTGTGTTGTTCACGATGAATTCAAGTTATATGAGCTTGAACAGCTGATGGTTAAATATCCGCAAGCAGACGTATTAGTTCATCCAGAATCGCCAGAATCTGTGATTGCCAAAGCTGACTTTGTTGGCTCAACTAAACAAATTATTGCTGCGGGTAAAAAATCAACAGCGGACACGCTCATTATTGCAACTGATCATGGTTTGTTTTATAAAATGAGCCAAGCGGTTCCGGATAAGCGTCTTATTCCAGCCCCCACAGGTGGCAAAAGTGCGACATGTAAGAGCTGTGCTCATTGCCCATGGATGGCAATGAATACCTTAGTGAATTTATATCAATCCTTGCGTGATGAAACAAATACAATTGAAGTAGATGAGACTATTGGTCAAAAAGCATTAATACCACTGAACCGAATGATTTCATTTTCACAGCAGCAAGGTATTTTGACTGCAGGTGATGCTTAAACCTTATTTGGATTATTAATGATAGTCTGAAGGGTTGTAGGCATCGATATCAATGTCGGCTATTTGACTCGGTTCACCTGCAATTCGGTGACCTTCACTCGCCCATTCACCTAGATCGATGAGTTTGCAGCGCTCGCTGCAAAATGGTTTCCATTGCTGATCATCCTGCCAAGGCACTTCTGTATCACATTGAGGACAGCGAACGTGTTTAACCATTGCTATCTCATCCTACATTGCACAACAGCTCAGCGAGAACTCAATATCTTCACTGACTTGTTGGGCTCGCTGTTTAATATCAAACTGCATAAAGCGAATGGTAAAACGATGTTTGCCACCGCTTATTTCTGGGAAATAGGCTGCATCTGCAGCAATTTGTACGCGTATTAACTGAGTCGATTGATTGCTATCTAAACTATGTTGATAAAATCCTGCTGGCGCAGAATTTGTTGACAAGCCTACACTGCCTCGAATCAATCTAAGAGTCATATCAATCGCTGCGCGAACATTTGAAAAGTGCGCTGCCCAGCTTAATAGTTGTTGCTTTTTATCATCATCACTCGTGTGTTCTAGCCAGTAATGGTAAGCGGGTAGGTCAAAATCACAGGTGCCACCAGGTATGCTGGAGCGCTGACGGATACTATAGAGGAAATCATTTTCACGAAGATCTTGGCCAATGGCGGATTTTTTTAGATGCAGACCATCGGTAATTTGGTCTAATTCGCCTAATAATGCATCAAGCGCTTGTTTATCGACACCAGGACTATTTTCTAATGCAGAAAGAGTGCTCACAAGTCGTTCTAATTCTTTGATGATTTCTTGTTTTAGATCACTGCGATCAAATACCGATAAGATACTTAACAAACCATTTAGCGCATCTCGACTGTGAAGTTCTGCGCCATTTAAGGCGTCATCAACACTCTTAAATAAGAATTCAAGTCGAAGGAAGGTGCGTATACGCTCATTGAGCGGTTGTTCATAAATAATTTTATCAGACACAGTCGATTCGAATTTACTTACTTGGAAAAAGTGTATTGTCCATGACTATTGGCATGCTGGCAACCGCTAGTCGGTGAATTTGCCAATTTACGATATTTTTGGTCTAAATCAGAGATAATTGTATTAAGCTTTTCGACACTCTGATTATTAGCAATAACATCATCGGCAAAGGCCAGTCGTTGCTCTCGACTGCACTGACTATTGATCATGGCTTTTGCCTCAGTGACCGTCATTTTGTCTCGTAGGCATAGCCTTTCTAATTGCCGTTGTTTTTCAATATCAATCACTAATATGCGGTCAACACTATGCTGTAATTTACTTTCAATGAGTAAGGGGATAGCTAAAATGCAATAACTGACGTTTAGTGCATCACTTTGCTGCTGTAATTGTTCACTGATTTTAGGGTGAAGGATCTGCTCTAATTGTATTTTGGCTTGGGGATCAGAAAATATACGCTGGCGCAGTGCGCTACGATCCAGTTGGCCATCAGCTTGAATGACACCTTGTCCAAAGGTCGCGACAATTTCAGTAAAAGCGAGTTGATTGGGTTTAACTAATTGTCTAGCGATAATATCAGCATCAATGATAGCTACACCATGATGAGAAAATAGGTGGCAAATCGTGGATTTACCACTGGCAATACCTCCGGTGAGACCTATTTTTAACATCTGCGATGAGGACTGACTATCCCGCCACCCAGCCCAGATAGGTGGTATTAATTTCTTGCCCCCAGACTAGGGCTATCCAACCGGCTGCAGCCAAATAAGGACCAAAAGGGATGGGGACTTCACGTTGATGCTGACGTAAAACGATAAGGCTGATACCGACAACAGCACCGACTAAGGATGATAATAAAACGATGGCAGGTAATAAGGCCCAGCCTAACCAAGCGCCAAGTGCTGCAAGAAGCTTGAAATCACCATAGCCCATGCCTTCCTTACCTGTGACCAATTTAAAGGCATGAAAGACTAACCAGAGCGATAGATAACCGGCGATTGCGCCAACAACACTCGTACTAAGGTCAGTATAGACTGCGAACAGATTGAAGCTGATGCCGAGCCATAACAGTGGCAAGGTAATGCTGTCGGGCAAGAGTTGATGATCAACATCAATAAACGTTAAGGCAATCAGTGACCAGGTTAATAATAAAGCGCCTAAACAGGCCCAATCAAAACCAAACTGCCAAGCAATAATACCGGAAAGTAGACCCGTTAAGGCTTCTATAAGGGGGTAGCGCAGGGATATTTTGCTTTTACACTGTTTGCATTTACCACCTAGATACAGATAGCTAATAACAGGAATGTTTTCTGAGGCTGTTATGGCGTGCTGACACTGTGGACAGCGTGAACGCGGCACACTAAGAGTGAACGTACTGTTCTCTGGTGCTGCTTCGTCCCTAAGTTCAGCACACTGGGCAAACCATTCTCGTTCCATCATGATTGGCAAGCGATAGATCACCACATTCAAGAAACTGCCGACTAATAAACCCAAAATAATTGTCAGGCAGACAAAAAGCATTGGCGAGCTTTGTAATAAAGTAATCAATGTCATTTTACCCCATAACCTAAATAAAATATTGTTTCATTTGTGAGTAAAAGGTAGCAAGGTTATATGTCATGGTTACTCCGGTGTTGTTTTAATTGCCATGTATTGATTATCGTTTCAAAAAGTTGATAATATAGATGTAACTATACCATTTGAAACTTAGGTTGAAACACTTCCTCATAATTTAGGTTGTCATGGGAAATGAAACGACTTGACTATACTCTGTTGTGTGTAAATCCATACTTTCAACCATTCTATGTGATGAATACTATACCAGAAAATATTGCAATCTCCATCTGTTTGGAACGTAAACTAAATTTATTATATTTAATACTCACTAGAATGTCTCATAGTCTGAGCATTAGGATATAGTTATTTTTCATAATAATTCGACCACATCTGTAAAATCATAATCTGACTCTAATTTTAAGAGTTGGTCTGCTGTGAAGTCCATCAACCAGCTATAGGCCTCGATGATAGTAGAAAACTCTTTATCTAAATCAGTAGATGGTTCTGCGAGTGGTCGCTTAGTGCCATAAGCAGGCATATAAGCCTGTTCCGTATTTGTACCGTATTTGTACCGTGCACACTATTATTCAGGCTGTATGAGATAGTTTATAACGTTGGCGAACGTTGTAAGTGACTGATTTAAAAGGGCCGTGAAATCACCTAAGCGACTTAAAATCCCTCGCCTTTACGGGCGTGCCGGTTCGATTCCGGCCCTAGGTACCAAATATTAGAACCCCAACATTTCGGTGTTGGGGCTTTTAATATCTCAGGCAAATCAAGATATATCGTAGGCTGCGTGGCAGAGTGGTCATGCAGCGGACTGCAACTCCGTTAACGCCGGTTCGATTCCGACCGCACCTCCATTTCTTTATCTCATAGTATTCCTGATATCCCTTTCTAATACGGCTTAAGTCGTATTTAATGCGTCGCTGTATCTAAATACATGCCCATATCTGACATTCTCAAACTAAAGTTTTATCTGACCCCACCTAGTTCAAGTTATTTCAGAAAGGTGAATACTCTGAGTTTCATTGGCTTATATGATAGTGTGGTATATTTCTTGTACTAAATTTATTATTCTTGGTGCCAAATTTTGAATAAACCATTTATTTTATCTGCTGACGATGATCTACGATGGCAACAGAAAGTTTGTCAGGTATCTTTGTTGTTATTGTTGCTATGCCGTGGTCAGTCATCTTTATACAGTTTATGGATACATTAGCTGCTGATTCTACTGCCCTAAACATCATCTATATGGCTGCTGCTGTGCTAATAAATGTATTGATAATTTATACGTTGTCTTCCTTCGTAACCCGAAAAAAGTAAAATTGATATTCAAATAGAACATGTTTTTGGATATAGAAATTTTATTCTCGCAAAGAGATACTTTTTTACCTGATTTCCCTTAACTGTTAATATTTCAGTTGCATAAGCAGGCTAAACTCAAGAAAATTGTGATATTTACCCTAAGCTGAATAGCATACTAATGTGTCGTTCCTTGTGTGTTTAGTTAGCATCAAGGGTTTAACTTGTCCCAAAGGTTTTGAAAATGTATAGGTTATTAATTATTCTATTTTTATCTGGCTGTACTGCAGTGGCAGTAAAGCAGTTTGATGTGAACTATGGTCCAGAACAAACACAAAATCGGACTGTTGGTACCTCTACTTTAGATGGGGAATTCTATTCCCATCAGATCAAACCAATTTTGGACAATAGATGTGTCGTTTGCCATGGTTGTTACGATGCGCCTTGCCAGTTAAAACTATCCTCTCCTGAAGGAATAGATAGAGGCCTAACAAAACAGCGTGTATATGCTACCCGATTGAGTGCGACTAACCCGACCCGTCTCTTTGATGGTGTTCAGAATACTGAACAATGGAGATTAAAAGGCTTTAGCCCTGTCTTGAATGAACGTCAGCAAACGCCAGAAGCCAACCTGCAGGCTGGTTTACTTTATAAAATGTTAGAGCTTAAAGAAAATAATCCTTTACCTGAATCGGCCATATTGCCTAAAGATTATGATTTTTCAATTAATAGGTCAGAAAGTTGCCCGACAATTGAAACATTTGATAGTTTTGCTGAGAATCACTCGTCATGGGGGATGCCTTTTGGTTTGCCCGGCCTTTCAGATGACGAGTTTTCAAAAATGGAAAGGTGGCTGGCTAATGGTGCAATAATGGCTAGTCTCCCACCTATAGCTCCCCAGCTACAGCAACAGATCGAAAAGTGGGAAGCCTTTCTTAATAAAGGCTCTAAAAAACATCAACTAATGGGCCGTTATCTTTATGAGCACTTATTTCTTGCTCATCTTTATTTTGAAAAGCAAGATAAAGGTATCTTTTTTACTCTTATTCGTTCTAAAACACCACCCGGTCAAGCTGTTGAGAGAATAGCAACTAGACATCCATATGATGAACCTAATGTTGAGCGTGTTTATTATAGATTAGTACAAGAAAAAGCTACTATTTTGGAGAAAACACACCTGCCATACAAGATGAATGAAGAACGTATGCAGCGATGGAAAACATTATTTATTGACCCAAATTACGAGGTTACAGAATTACCTAGTTATCATGCTGAAATCACATCTAATCCTTTTATCACTTTTCAGAACATACCTGTCCGGTCTAAATATAGCTTTCTTTTAGACGATGCTATGACATTCATCATGGGATTTATTAAAGGCCCTGTGTGTCATGGTGAGGTTGCTCTAGACGTAATTGAAGACAGGTTTTGGGTATTCTTTGAAAGTCCTGATATAACTAGCAAGGTACTTGGGAATGATTTCCTTACCCAACAAAGTAATCATTTACGCCTTCCCAGCGAACATCAAGGTTTAGGAAATATTCTATCTTGGTATAAATATGCTGAACTTCAACATAATTATTTTCAAGAAAAGGAAGTTATTCGAGAAAAATTATTAAATCAGAACGCTATTTCGTTAAATATGGCAGCCATCTGGGATGGAGACGGCCAAAATTCAAATGCTGCACTAACTGTATTTCGTCACTTCAACAATGGCTCTGTGGTGCAAGGTGTTGTCGGAGAAGAACCTAAAACAGCGTGGGTGATCGATTATGCATTATTTGAGCGGATTCATTACTTACTTGTAGCAGGATTTGATCCTTTCGGTAACACCTCTCACCAGCTTTCAACACGTCTTTATATGGATTTATTAAGGCTAGAAGGTGAACTTAACTTCGTATCATTTTTACCCGCTAAAAATAGGCTAGAAGAATTAAATTATTGGTATCGAGGAGCTGATGATGTGGTTCGTGATTATATTGGAGATAGGCACAAATCTATCAAGGCCCCTACTACGATTAAATATACGTCAAATAATTATAAGCAAGAATTTTTTCAAAAACTCCAACAAGAACTAAAAAATATTCTTTCTTCAAAATATACCCTTCTTGATGAAGGCCTCAGTAAACAAGAACTAAATACATTAATTAGGCTGGGAGACATTTCAGGCGAGGCAGTTTCAATTTTGCCTGAAGTTATATTTTTGAGACTGACCGATATTGGAGGTAACAATCATTTTTATACCTTGATACATAACCGTGGTTATTCCAATGTGACATCATTATTCAATGAAGATAAAAATCGTATGCCTAATGAGGATAGCTTAACTCTAGTGCCCGGCTTCGTAGGAAGTTATCCGAATGTTTTCTGGGATGTTCAGTCGACACAACTGAATGACTTGATAAGTAAGATTGAAGCTCTCGCATCAGAGGATGATTACCGCGAATTACTGGATCTTTATGCGGTACGACGTACTTCAGATAAGTTTTGGTCATTTAGTGACAAAGCTCATGATACTTTTAAGCGAAGTGCCCCCATAGATGCTGGACTTTTTGACTATAGCCACCTTGAAAATCGCTAAACAAAAACAGCGACAGAACTTGAATACATATGAATCACGAAATTCAACAAGAAAAATAAAGCCTCTGATTAAATCAGTATATGGTGATATTGTAATAGGGTAAATTTCAAAGCTACTTTAAATATGGACAAAACATGATAATTTTCCACCGACCACTCAATACTGTTGCAATATTATTTTCTAAAACACTTCTCCTTCTAGCCTTAGTAATGTTACCGACACTTAGCTATGCCACCTCAATAAAGTTAATAACTGGTGATGAAATTAAGGCTAATATAATTGAAGAAACTGATGCTTACATAAAAGTAGACCATAAAGTTTTAGGTCAATTGACTATTGCACGAGATGAAATTATAACAATTGAGGGAAATATTCAGACCAGTTTAGATTCAGTTATAACAGATGAAGATAATGATGCGGGCCTATTTGGAACTGGTATTTTATCCAACTGGGAACGTAGTTTTACATTAGGTCTAAATGGTAAAGAAGGTAATTCACAAGCATTTGATTTCCACACTGCTTTTGACGCTGACTATAAAGACGATAATAAACGATGGGATTTGGGTGCTCAGTTCAATTTTAGTCAGAAAGATGGGGAAACCACTCACGATGATTTTAATATTTTTGCAACCCGTGATTGGTTGCTTCCAAATTCACAGTGGCTCTACTTTGCTTCAGGCAAATTTGACTGGGATGAATTTAAATCTTGGGATTATCGCGTAACAGGTATAGTGGGTGTCGGTTATGAATTTATCGAGAAAGAAAACTTCTTTTTAATAGGTCGCTCAGGTATTGCAGGCAAAAAGAATTTTGGTAGTGATGATGATAACTTTGAGCCGGAATTAATGATAGGCCTTGATTCAGATTGGACCATCAGTAAAGTACAGTCTCTTGCCTTTAAAACTGAGTTCTTCATGCCCTTTGAACAAGCGGATGACTATAGAAACCTATCAAAACTAGACTGGAAGTTTAAGCTAGATTCAACGATGGAGCTTAGCTTTAAATTAGGTCTTGAAAATGAATATGAATCTGTAGTCGATACGGGTAGTAAACATAATGACTTTAAATACAGAGCAGCTATAATTTGGGGCTTATAATTGATCGTATTTATCTCTTAATTGATGCTTGCAAAAATTAATGTTGAATAGCCTCTTTTTGTTCCAACAATAAGTAAGTACTGTAATATTTATAGATATTAGCAACATAACGAACCGTTTCTGTACCTATTATACGAGCAGCAGCAATTTCCACATTTTTAAACCAAACATTTTTGTCTAGGCCCATTTCCTCTGCATGATTTCTTATCTTATGAAGATTAGCTGGACCAGCGTTGTAGGCCGCCCAAGAGAAAAACATTTGATCTTCAGGAGAGATATCTGGGCTGCTAAAATAATGTCTCTTTAAAAAGCTCATATATTTTGATCCGGCATGAATATTATTCTCAAGCAGTTCTATATTATTGATGGCAACATGCTTGTCTGCGGCTGTAGATGGCAATAATTGCATTACTCCAATAGCACCACGGTGACTCATCAAGCTTTGATGGAGCCCTGACTCTTGATAAGCTTGAGCAATAAGTTTTAAATGATCGATATCATATTGCTCACCATATTTTTTAAATAAATCAACTAGAATTTGATATTTCTGTCGCTCTTCATGTCGTTTTAAATTTTCCAATTTTTGATCTCGACCATAGAACTGGTTGAAAATAATATTTCCTAGTAAGGTACCTTTTTTTACTTTTATAGAAAAAGCCTCCAAATGCTTTTTTAATTCAGGGTTACTTTTTCTCACTGCCCAGCCAATTGAGCCCGAACCATTCAACACCAGATCATCTCGCACTTCAATATTGGGAAGCACTTTGGCCCACAAATTGGCCTTGAAATCATCAATAACAGTGATGTCAATTGCACCGGCATTCAACATTTCTAATATATCTTCACTGCTTAGATTGGCTGCTGCTTCTGTGATATTAATTGCTTCAAGGTCTTTATTGATCAGTTTTTGATTTAATTGATTTAGGTGCTCTACATAGCTACTGGATTTAACAACATAGATATTTTTACCAGCCAAATCATCTAGTGTTGATAGGCTTATATTGCTATCACGGTTAAGCACTATTAACTCATTGATATTTTTACTGTGACCAGATGCAAAATCTACCCTTTTCTTTCGCTCATTCGTAATAGTCAGGAAAGCTGCTGCTATATCTCCCTTTCCAGAAAGTAAATAAGGGATTAAATCATCAAAATTCACTGGCACATAAACAATACGAGTCTTTTTGTCTTCTTTATTAACCCCTTTATTCAGCTCTTTTTCATAGTTGTCTAATAATTTAACAATTAACCCTGAAATTTTGCCATCTTTAATGTAAAAATCTGTTCTTCCTGGCACAACTAAAGCACGAATGATTTTCCGTTGTTTTAAATTAGTGAGATCATCTGTATATCTTTCATCTACATAGCTAGGCGTTAAATGATGAAACTCTGGCTGTCGATTAATGAGGCTTACTGATTGTTCTAATTCAGGGACTTCAACAGTACGTGTTTGATTTTGTACATTGATAGTTAAATAATCAACATTATTTTCTGGTTCATTTACTTCAATAATATGATCTTGTACTTGTTCACTGACAGTTAAGTTATCAGTTTTCTCAACGTTTCTTTCATCACTATTCTGTGTGTAAAAAAACACTACTGAGAAAAAACATAAAAGACTTAATAAAGGATATTTGTACGAAAACTTACTGGTCATATAAACAGCCAGAAATATAAACTATGGTAAGAACTCTTTTGCATACTATTTTTGTTCCCTTCATTGATACAGCGATTATTCGAATTGAAATTATAGTAGGAGAACATTCAAAAAAACAATTTAAAATTATTGATATTAATAAATTTTAGATTCTATTAAATTACTTATTGCTTCAATTAATATTATGTGTATTATTAGCTTTCAATAATATTGTGAACATTCGAATTATTAAGGAATTTAAATGACTGTCTCCAGACAATTATTAATAGCATCAACTTTTTGTAGCCTTGTTTTCACTACGGCTTGTGTAAGTCAAAAAGAAAATATGGTTAAACAAAACTATCCTCTAGCTTATGCTGATGGTTTTGATGATGGTTGTCACAGCGGTAATAATGCTGGTGGTAGCTGGTTTGATCAATTTAAAAAGGATGTAATTCGTTTCGAACAAGATGCTCAATATGCAAGGGGCTGGTCAGATGGTTATCGACAGTGTGAAACTAAACAAGAAGCATTACAAAGACAGATACGAATGAGTGTTGAGCAGCAACGATTAAATGAAGAGAAGAAACATAACAAACGGGAAGAACAGAGGCATTTAGAACGTGAAATGATGAAGGGAATAGATACATCAGGGCTTGAAAACCTAAAATAATCGAGCAAGTATTGTTTGAGATAGCGCCGTATAGAAAATTTTATACTAATCATCTTCAATATATTAATTTATGACTAAATATCTTTTATCAGTAATTTTATTTTTTTCATCAGCATTGTACGCTGGTGAGTCAGAACGGTTTATCTCCAAAGTGAAAATTCCCTCAGGAGAAACAATCCTTGTTGAAGAAGGTGCTTTTGAAGCTCGTTCCATTGGTAGTTACTCTATAAGACTTTATGATGCAGCATCGCCTGGAAATGAAACCACTTTCTTCAGCTCTGGTCTAATCCTAGCTCGAGAAGGGACAATCGAGAACATTTTACTTGCTGATATTTCTGGAGATAAACAACTAGAGATTATTGTTACTGTACGGTCAGTAGGAACAGGGAGCTATATTTCTGCTCAATCATTTTCCATTGACAAGAAATTACTTGTCTTAACTAACTCCGTAGAGAACCTTCCACCTGAAGTTAATCCTGTAACTGCCCTTCAAGAATTGTCCAAATAATTAATATCATAAACTAAGGCAAGAATGCTTCACACTTGCTATTAACATCATCTTCATTAAGTAAACCCCAGAATTTAGATAATGCAACATCAGCTAATACCGCCTGGGGAACAATAGAAATAATTAACGATGTTAATGTATTGATACTCGGTAAAACTGTTACCGTTGGCTTGCTTAAGTTACCTTTAACACTGATGGGGGTTCGAGGTTTAAATATACTTTTATTGTCCGTATAGATTGTTAAGTCTATTGTTTCGTCTTTAAGGTTAATATTTCCCTCACCACTCGCTTCCAAGTCGGGTGCTGCTATCATGAGCATTTTCAATTCAGCAAGCCCACTATTAATTTGATGATGGCTCATAGCACAATGTATGTCTGTCTGTTTCTTTTGAATCAAATGGTCAAAGAACCAGCCTAGAAAATCTACATTCAATAATGCAAGATTAGCTTCATGCAACACGCCATTATCCAGTGCTACAGCAATGTCACCATCTAAAGAAGCTGTAATATCAGCTAAAGAATATCCACTGCCAGTAACGTTTATATGAGTTGTTAAATCACCGTCGACAGAATGATTTTCAATAAACTGAGAGACCAGTTGACCTATATCAACATCATTCGCTTGTACATCAAAATTAATTTCTGGATGCTTGCCATCAACAGCAATAGATGCATCCACCTGAACAAATCCACCATCAAAAATCAAACTCGCTGAATTTATTTCTAAAATATCATTATGAATCTTAATATGGGCATCTGCTGTATCAATATTAAACTGTGTACCTTGAATCTCATCAGCTGAAATATGGAAATCTAGATCAACATTATTTATTAAATAAAATGGTAATATTTCTTCTGAAAACAATCTGATATCTTTGTTAGCAGCCGTATCGGAAACAAACTTCTCATGATGCATGCCAAGATCTTTTAGATTTAAATGCTTAGCATATAATTTTCCATTTAATCTAGGACGACCATCTATATAGCTAGCAGTAATGTCACTTTCAAAATGGGTTTTTCCAATATTGATATCTCCTTCAAATATAGACTTCTCATTACTCCCTTCTATATGACCGACAAAATCAACAGGCTCAAAATCAGCAATTTCATAACCTAATTTATGGCCTAATAATTGAGGATTAGCGATTGCAACATTAAGATCAAACTTAAGTTCATCTCCTATCTGAAAATCATCAAAAATACCTGTTGCTGTTAGTTGATACAAGCCTGCACTGCTACCAGATACTTCTAATATCTCAATTCCTAAACTACCATCATGATTTGAAATTGAGACATTGGCAGTTATTACACCCATTTCAGGAATTTCTTTATCGAAAATATGTTCCAGAATGACAGAAGCTTCGGTTTCCATTTGGGCACTTAGATTTAATCTATGATCATCTAAAATATTAAGGATATGTCCTGTTGCACGGATAATATCATTATCTGAATTTCCAACAGTTAGAACAATGTCTTCTAATCCTAGTTGATTATGGCGATCTATTAATCTTGCTGTGACATGCAATTTTCCAATGTCAGGTAACTCCTGTTTTATGATCGAATCTAAGCTGGTATTACTATCAGCATCTGCAATTAAATCAATATAAACACCTGAAAGTTTACTATTACTTAATAAACCAGAATTTTTAATTAAACCGGTACCAATTAAACGTAATCCCGAATGGTTTAGCACGGTGAAATTTAAATCTGTCACTGTAAGTGATGCTGAGTTACCTGATATTTTGTAATGACCATATGTTTTTTCAATATCAGGTAATGGCATATCTAGATAGCTTGCAATTTGATGTGAATCCCATGCCTGAAACTCAGCTTTCATTGACATGCCTGACCAGCTTAGATCTTCAGCATAGTAAACATCCTCAACCTGACCTTCTAATTTCATCCAAACAGACGATTTATCACCTACATTTACTTGCACATCTTGCAGTGAAAAACGCTCTCCATTTCCTTGTATTTTGGTTTTAAGTCTAAGTTCACCTAATAATGGTAATTTAGTTTCAACCCAAGGAGACAATGTCTCCATTTTAAGAATATGGCTGTCCAGTTGTAATGAGAAATCATCAATAGGCTCTGCTTGTCTAAGATCACCCAACTTAATTTTTCCATGGGTTTGTAGCATGATGCCATCTAGATGGTGAACCATCATGTTTTCTATATTTAGTTCTGACTTATTTAATGAACCTGATAGATTTAATTTGGCTGTCAGTACATCTATCCCTGCAATGTTGTTAACTTGGTCTCTAATAGGCTTAATATGTTCAATATTCTGACCAGATAGCTCAATATTTAGATCAAGTGCTATTTGGTCGATATCACTACCAAAAATAAATTCATCTGACTTACCCGACACCATGATTTTCAGTTGTTCTTTACTACCAACAATTATATCTATATCGCTTAATGAAAATGCCTTGTCGCTAAAAGCTAGCCTTGCATTAGCAGATACCTTGCCCAACTCTGGGACTTGCTTACCTACAATAGGATGAAATGCCATTGTTGAAGATGATGTAGTCGCAATAGCTACGTCTAATTCAATATCAGAAAAAGTGAACTCACGGCCAACCTTAAACTGACCTGATCCATCAACATTCATATTGATACCTTTATCATCAACTAGCTGTAGATTCAGATTTTTAATAGAACCTGAATATTGGTTAAAAGCTACTAACCCATCAAATTTAATATTTGTAAACGTTACAGGTGCTTTATCAGCTACTAGTTGTTCGATAAGTTCTAGTTCACCGACACTACCGTTCATATGAAATTCAGCCTCAAAATGACCTAGCACATCGTCGATAGCACCTTTAAAACCAATATCTATAGTGCTATTGTTTTCTAATGTGGCATTTAGATCTGAAACTCGTAAATCATCCCAATCACCTTTTAATGCAAAATCTAAATGTGCCTTACCTAAGAGTGGTAATCCTATAAAAAAATGCTGTGTAATAACTGAAAGCTCCGTTGCATCCCCAGTAAATTTCAAATCAAACCCTTCTAGTTCAAGTGGATCATCTAAATTTCCTTGTATCAAAAAGGAAAAGTCGGAGAATTCCAGAGCTAGTTTGATGGGAAACAACTGTTCATGTTGCTTGAGTTGTGATTCAGCACCTAAGTTACCGCTGAGATGAAATGGAGATTGTTCGAATTCTCCCACACCAGAAACAGTGACTTCACCATGTTTATTATCAAAGATACTGACATCTTCGAGATATAGGTCTAATTGTTTACTATTTTGACATTCACAAGAAATATACACATTAATAAGTTGTGCATGTTCTATAGTTGGAATAAGCAGATCATCACTATCAATATTGAAGGAATGGACTTGATTATTAAGTACTATTTTTGAATCTCGAACGATCAATTTTTCAATATCAAAACGCTCTAAAAACAGACTCATTAATGAAAACTGAATTTCAATATAATCAGCAATTATTTTTTGGTCAGTAGCCTGCCTTTGTACCTTGATATTTCTCGCTACTATTGTGGAAGTGCTAGCAATATCTATTGAAGTAATGTCTATTGCTTCAATTTGATAATCGCTCAACTGATGAATGGTCCAAATCAAACCATCAGAGTAATCTTCTTTTCCAAGAAAAAAGAATACACTTAGGATCGAACCTATTAAAAAGAACATTAATGCAATAATTGTTATTTTTATTATTTTCATCTAGCTAGTGTTAATCCAGTTATAAATATGTTGTAATCTAGTTTTATATTTGATGATTATTTAACAAAATTCAGTATATGTCATTATCTTGCAAGATATACATAATATTATTAGTGTTCATGCTCACTCTAAGTGGTTGTGCTTCATTTAATCCAACCCCCATAGAAGAGGTTGACTTTACCGATCGAGCAAAGACTCAACAAGAAAACAATATCCGAGTTTCAGTTTCTGTACTCACCAATGAAGAAAGTGAAGCTGTTTTTGGGGTTAATCTCGCGTTACGGTTTATTCAAGCAGTGTGGGTTGAAATTGAAAATAACGATGACCATCCATATTGGTTAATTTCATCAGCACTCGATCCTGAGTACTTTTCCCCACAGGAAGTGGCTTATAGTAGTCATCGATTTCTGCAGCGAAAATATAACCATCAAATTGATGAGCATTTTTCTGCTCTTGACTTTCAAAACCCAATAACAGCCCACACAACACACTCAGGCTTCATTTTCGTCAATCTAGATGAAGATGAAAAAGAACTTGATATTGATCTCATTAGTAAACAAGAAACAAGGTTTTTTGATTTTTACATACGCATACCAGGTCTTAAAACTCACACAATGGCTGAAATAGAGGACCGATATTCCGATGATGAACGAATTAACTTAAGCGAAGACGAGCTACGTTTACAATTAAGTAAGATGCCTTGTTGTACGACAAGTGAAGATGGGGCTACTAATGGTGATCCACTCAATATTGTCGTTATTGGTAATGCCAGTCATTTATTTCCACCATTTGTACGGCGTGGCTGGCACTCAACAGAAGATAATTATTTGGGTTCTATATGGAAAACTATCAACTCATTTTTATTTGGAAAACATTATCGATATTCACCCGTAAGTTCACTCTACTATGAGGGGAGAAAACAAGATATAGCTTTACAAAAGGCCAGAGGAACCATCCATCAACGTAATCACCTTCGTCTATGGCTGACACCATTCCGCTATCAAGATAAAGATGTTTGGATTGGTCAGATTAGTCGAGATATAGGTGTTCGGTTTACACTCCACACCCCCACTTTTACAACACATAAGATAGATGCTGATATTGATGAAACAAGGACAGCCTTTATTGAAGATATGCTTTTTTCTCAGGGATTAGAAATGATTGGTTTTGTTAAAGGTGTTGGGCTTAGTTCGCATGATAAACCAAATCATAATCTAACGGGTGACCCCTATTTTACTGATGGGCTTCGTGCCGTTCTTGAGTTTGATCGCAGACCTAGTAATATTGAAAATGTACGCTTCTTTGACTGGGAAACGCCTCCTCATAGAGCAATATACAGTGATGACTAACTCTACAGTATTGCGCTGGGGAGGAACTTATATTAAAGTGAAGCATTAGAATTTGATGATAAATAACGGATAATTAAATGATAAGAAAATCACTCCGTGGTTTTACGCTAATCGAGTTAATGATAGTTGTTTCGATTATTGGAATATTAGCCAGCATTGCTACCCCAATTTATAAACGCTATATAAATGAAGCAAAAGCTACTGAGGTACTAGTAGATGTTTATGGGATAAGCTTAAGTTATCTTGACTCGTCCTATGATCATGAGCCAAATAGTAGCAAGATGAACCAGCTATACAAGAGTGCCGCTTTTGGTAAAGCGCCAAGTGCATTTTCTGGAAAAGATGCCCTCTATTCAACCAAAGATGGTATCCAAATGTTTTCTTCTATTATAGGTGAAGGATCTCAATCTCATGTATTTCATAGGATAATTGACCGACATTTACCTGTCGTTTTTATAAAGGCAACCAATCCCCAAAGTAATGAAATACTGCATGCTCTGAATCATATTATGCAACAGGAACATGTATTTATTACGCCATCAATAATGGTTGTAGCACTTTCTAGTAATACACCGACACTTCATCACACAGCTAATCAAGCACCAAAAATAACTCACCATCTGACGACAGCAGCTACTAAGACGACACCAGTTGTTCAGACAACAACAGCTACTCAAACAGCACCAGCTGCTCAGACGACACCAGCTACTCAGACAGCAGCTACTCAAACAGCACCAGCTACTCAGACAGCACCAGCTACTCAAACAGCAGCAGTTGTTCAGACAAAACCGACACGTCAAACTAATTCTGGGCCACCTAGGGCTACACGGTCTCCTCATAGGGGTGAGGTTTGTAAACGAGGATGGTTAAAACATCATAATTTTGGTTGTTAGCTTTCACTAATTTAACATCAGAAATAATGAATACTAAATTAGTATGTCCAAACTGAAGAGATATAAATAAATGAGTGATTTACAACAACAAAAGAAAAGAAGCAATGTAAGCGATACTTTTGATGGCTTAATCCATGAAGCAATGGATGATATTTCAAATAAACAGATTTCATCGGCTCGTTCTTTTCAAATACCAGTTGAAATTTTATATCTAATGGTATTGTTACTAATTATCAGTTTTATATATTATCAGCCTCATTCTACGGATACACATTCCAACCCATCAACACATTCGTTGGAATCAGGCAAAAGAGTCGCATTGTTAACTTTTGCTGAAGATATTGACACCTATCAACGAAATCATAATAAGTTTCCAGAAAAAATACCTAGCCCTTTGGCTGACGTTCTACAGGTAAAATATGAAATGCTAGGTGTTAACCATTATCAATTAATAATGCCAACACCTGAAGGGAAGCTCGTTTTAGATCATCAAGGTAGTCATGAAGATATCTATCTTGGTGATGGATAATCATGAGCGAACCATCAAATTTCAACTGGTTATTAAACTTAGTAAAAAAAGAGCTATCTTCCAGTGATTATGAAAGTTTTGAGTTATCACTTCCTGATGAACTGACATTAGCATGGGAACATACTTGTTCTGTACTAAATATCTCTATACCAGAGTTAGCTAAAAAAATAGCAACTACATATTCGATCAGCCTAGCAAAGTTACCTGCAAATAAACTTGATGGAGGATATATACCGGATAGTGTGCTTGAAAAATATAATGTGGTTATCTTAAAAGAAGATAAATTGAGCATACAATGTGCAATCGCGGCACCATTCGATCAGGAAGCGTACTCAATATTATCTTTTTTAACAAATAAACGTATTGAGTTCTCCTTATCTCCACCGACTGAAATTAGTCGCTGGTTTTCAACTAATATGGCTCCCGACAATACCCGAACGATTAAGTATTCCGAGTCCGAAACAATTGATAACTCAGGTGTTGTTCGCTTGGTAAGAAAGGCATTAGAACAAGCAATACTCGATGGCGCTAGTGATGTTCATATTGAACCATATAATGGCGAAGGAATTGTACGTTTTCGTATTGATGGGCTTCTCCGTAAAATAACGGTATTGCCCCTGTCCGTGTTCAAGCATGTTGGTCAACGCATTAAGGCTGTAGCTAAAATGGATGTGACTAACAGTATTATTCCTCAGGATGGTCAAATTCACCTAGAAACTGATAAAGGCCCACTTGATATGCGAGTATCATCAATGCCAGTCAGAGGTGGAGAAAAATTTGTTATTCGAATACTTAAAAATGACACCCTTAAATCGCTTGATACACAAAACTTTTTACCTCGTGAAGTAGAACTATTAAAACAAGTAATGACACAACAAAATGGTATTTTGGTGATGTCTGGTCCAACAGGTTCAGGTAAAACAACAACACTAAATAGTGCCCTCCAAGAAATCAACTCGATTGATAAATGTATTATCACGGTTGAAGATCCTGTTGAATATGAAATAGAGGGGGTTGCACAAATAAATATTAACGCTGCTCAAGGTTTAACATTTAACAAAGCATTGAAACATATTCTTCGTCAGGATCCAGATGTTATTTTAGTTGGTGAAGTTCGAGATAGAGAAACTGCCGAGACAGCAATTCGTTCTGCTCTAACAGGACATTTTGTACTGACAACACTTCATACAAATGATGCGATCACCGTTATTGCCAGATTAAAAGATTTAGGCATATCTGATGCCCTAATGGCGGATTCATTGAAAGGACTAGCTGCACAACGATTAATTAGGAGACTCTGCCCAGGCTGCGCAACAAAAATTCAGTCACCTGAAAGTAAAATTGAACAGGAATTTGTACGAGTGAATGACAGCCTACCTGCAATGCGTGCTCATGGCTGTGACACATGTAATCATTCTGGTTTTTTAGGGCGCATTCCTTTACTTGAAATCTTAGTTGTTGATGAGGTTTTAGCTGATGCTATCCGTACGGGTGCAACAACAAAACAGCTGACATCATTTGCTAAACAGCAAGGAATGCGTACATTAGCTGATGTTGCAACAGAACATATTCTTAATGGCAATACTACTGTTGAAGAGGCATTTAGAGTTCTAGGAAAAGATCTTGTAACCACTCAGCATGCATGAATAGTAAAACGACATTATAAGGCAAATTCAGGTAATTCACCTTCAAAAACGAGTTCCATAGCGAGAGTCGCGCTCATTCCCTGTTTATGACAGGTTGATAAATACCCACGCACACGACAAAAAATTTCAGCGCCCTCGATACTCCGAAAGTATCCTGATATTTTCTGATGAACTTTAGTCATACGAATGGCATTTTCTGCGGCATTATTTGTAAAAGGGGGATTAGCATCTGTCATGAAGCGCAACACATCCTCTTCAAAATCAATAAGCCTTTCCAGTAAATTTCTTGCCTTACTGCGTTTAACCCGTCCCTTTTTGGGTTTGTCTGGTTTTTCGGGTGGTGGGCATTCAATTTCTGCTTGAGTAAGTAACGCTCTATAGTGTATTTTCCAGTGTTCTGCTTCTTCATATGACAGCGTCCCCCCCCCTACATCCAGAGTGATGATATGGACTCCTCATTCACCAACGGTGTGCTTCAGTGATAATTAACATGCTCTTTTTAAAAAAACCTCTATGTCTCTTATGGGTCGTTAGTGATCATTGAGGGCATCTACTTCTTCAATCAAATTCATGCTTAAACGTATGGTCACTGTCAGCCAATAGCGGTCTTATCAGTTAATCAGCGTTGAAAATTTCCCATGTTTTTCAAAAAAAATAGCATTCAATTTTTACCAGTCTAATTCTATATCTCATTGTTATTTAAAAAAGGCTAAAATGTAACTACTGGATAATTGATGCTGAAAATTGAAAATATTGGGCGCAGATAGACAGAAAATGATTTTTTGAAAGGCTAGTTTGGTTTTTTTCTGGTTATGCAGCTAGCCCGTTATGTATGATATACGCATGCTAGGTTACTATCGCTATTAAGTAGATACTAAGGAGCGCGCATGGAATAAGTTGAGCGCAATAGGCGAAGGGTTTTTGTTCGTATTCTAGGACAAAAAGGCAAGTCACTTATTCAAGTTATTCCATGCCCGTTCCTAAGGTATACTTTCTTATTAGCTTCTTAAGGAATGAATCATGAAAAAAATTGAAACTTTTTTAGACAACAATCAGGAATGGGCAAACGAAGTAAAGACTGAAAACCCTGGTTTTTTTGAACAAATGGCGAAGGCTCAATCTCCCAGCGTTTTATGGATTGGGTGTTCTGATAGTCGTGTACCAGCAGAAGTTGTTGTGAAAGCTTTACCGGGAGAAATATTTATGCACCGGAACATTGCTAATCAGGTCATATCAACCGATTTTAATTGCCTTAGTGTGTTGCAATATGCAGTCAATGTATTGAAGGTAAAACATATTATTGTGTGCGGTCATTATAATTGTGGCGGTATTAGAGCCGCACTTGCCAAACAAAATCCAGATTTACTTATTGCCAATAATTGGCTAATGCATATTAAATATATCTATAGGCTTCACCAGACTGAAATCGACCTATTACCAACAGAAAAAGAACGAGTAAACAAACTGGTCGAATTAAATATACGGGAGCAGATTCATTCCTTGTCACATACCTCAATTGTTCAAGAGGCCTGGGATGAGCGTGAAGCGCCCATTCTTCATGGCTGGGTTTATAACTTGCAAGATGGCTTATTAAAGACACTCATTGAATTTAACCCGGGAGATGCTATCCCACCCATTTTTCAATATCGACCTGTTGAACAGTCTTAATCTATCATAAAAATATATTATGAATCGTGAACAACTCAATTTTTACCTTTCCAATTTAAAACATGATATTCCTTCCGGTATTGTGGTATTTCTGGTGGCCCTGCCATTATGCCTAGGGATCGCCTTAGCCTCGGGAGCACCTCTTTTTGCCGGTTTAATTGCCGGTATAGTGGGAGGATTAGTCGTTTCATGGGTCAGTGGCTCTCAATTAAGTGTTTCTGGTCCGGCAGCCGGTTTAACCGTTATCATTTTTGCGGCTATTGAGGAACTTGGTAGCTTTTCCGGGTTTTTAGTCAGTGTCGTACTGGCGGGCGTGCTGCAATTGATTATGGGATATTTGCGTGCAGGAATGATTGGTGCTTTCTTCCCTTCTTCGGTTATTAAAGGGATGCTGAGTGCGATTGGACTCATTTTAATCATTAAACAGATACCACATGCCATTGGCTATCAAACGACCTTTGATGGTGATGAAAGCTATATGATGAAAACGGCTGAATCCAGCTTTCAAGAATTACTGACATCTTTTTCATTCTTTTCAATAGGGCCGACTATTGTTACGCTCATCTCATTAGTCATCATACTCTTTTGGGAAACTGCCTGGATTAAACAAACAATACTGGCTAAACTAATTCCTGCTCAATTAATCGTTGTTGTTTGGGGAATAGCCTTTAACTTACTGGCTGCCGATTTTTTCCCACAATTTTCCATAGCAGCAGAATATATGGTTTCTATTCCAATTACTGAAAGCGTCGGTCAATTTTTCCAGCTATTTACATTTCCAGACTTTAGCTATCTAATGAACCCCAAGGTTTATACTATTGCTTTTACACTAGCAATTATTGCCAGTCTTGAAACATTATTAAGCCTGGAAGCGGTAGACAAACTTGATCCTTTAAAACGGATTGCGCCAACCGACCGGGAACTTAAAGCGCAAGGAATAGGTAATATGATCAGTGGTTTGATTGGCGGCTTGCCTATTACCGCCGTTATTGTCCGAAGTTCAGCCAATATTAATGCAGGTGGCGTAACACGGGTTTCCTCGTTCGTTCATGGCATATTATTACTGATAAGTGTGATGTTTATCTCTAAACACCTCAATATGATCCCCTTATCCTGCTTAGCAGCCATTTTATTGCACACGGGCTATAAACTGGTAAAACCTGAAATGTTTATCAATCTGTATAAACAGGGGCACCAACAGTTCTTGCCATTTATTGCCACAGTTGTTGCTATTTCTGTGACAGATTTACTTCAAGGGATTATCGTAGGCATTGCAGTCGGTTTGTATTTTGTCGTACGTTCAAATTACCAGCGAGCAATTACTTTACATCACTCTAATAATGAATATACCTTAACAATGCATAAGGACGTTTCGTTTTTAAACAAACCCTTATTACGGCGATCTCTTCAACAAATTGAACATAACAGTTATGTATTCATTGATGCCTCAAAAGCAAAGTTTATTGATCATGATATTCGCGAAATTCTGACTGATTATTTAACAACGGCACCTGATGATAATGTAAAAGTTGAAATGATTGGATTTACTAAATAATAGTTTGCTTATTCAATTAACAAAAGTATATGGGGTGAAAGCCTATGAGCTATGGGTGCCCCGTGAACTTGCAATCTCACAGTCGGTAGGGGAGACATGAAAAAACTGGGGTCAGAGTAAAGTTAAATTCTGATGTGGAATTCAAACGAAGTACTTTTCCAAGTTTTTATAATTTGGCATTCAACCAGCAAGTTCTTCTTATGTAAAGTTTACCTGGTTAAAATAAGCCTATCGTTAGCCAAATTTCGGATGTGAAACAGGCTGGTTAATTCATGGTTATTCTATATAAAAGTAATTTACCCTATGCCCGCTTTGGGTCGGCTACCGACCGTTCAAAACCCTCTTCAATCTAGCTACATCACTTTTAGTTTGGTCGGGCGCTTGTCAGCCAAAAGCGGGCATTTACAAAAAGTAAGTTATCCGATCAATTAACAAAACCAGTCTACATTCATGCTGTAAAAAACTTATTTTATCCACAGTGTGTAAATTGATGAGTTATGTCTTATTAAGGATGAGGGTTACAAATTCTTTGTAATTTATAATTTTCAGCTTATCTTTGTTAAATAATATGTTTAGAGTTAATTGTATTTGAGGTGTTTTTGATCTAAAAACCAAGAAATAAAGCTCATCACAAACAGGTGTAAAGTGAAGATTTAAACGATTGGCTATACTTTTAATCCCTAAACCAGCATCTGCTTGTCGGCTAATAATCATACTTGCTACTGCAAGGTGAGTATGTTCTTCGTGACAATATCCTATCAACTGGTCGGCATTAATATGCTGTTCCTTAATAAGATTATCTAGTAATAATCGAGTTCCTGATCCTTGCTGTCTGTTAACAAAAACCAATTGCTGGTCGAGTATTTGCTGTAATGTTGATATAGGGCGTTCAGGATGGCTGATGATACCCTGTTGGCGTCGTTCCAAAAGCACGAAATGATCCTTTTCTTTATCCAGGTATTGAGCATACATCGCTAGTTGTTGTTGATAGAGGTTGCCAGAAACAATATGAAAGCCAGCTACATCACATTTTTCATCTGTATATGCAGAAAGTGCTTGGCTGCTTCCGTCAATATGTAGATCTATATCAGGGTTTTGTAAGCGCAAGGCATTTAATTTTTCTGAATCGCTGGCAATAATTCGTAATGTTTGTGATTGAGATAACAGTTTTTGCAGGGAATGATTAACCTTGTTGTCAGCAGCTTTTAATTGATCATTAAAAGCAACATCATTTTCGTTTTTGATAGCCAGTAATTTTTCTCCTAGCATGCTTAGTTTCGACCCTTTGCCTCTATGTTTTTCAACCAGTGGGAGACCAAATACAACTTCCAAATCCTTGATAATATTCCAGGCTTTACGATAGGAAAAACAACATGAGCTGGCAGCGGCACGTAGGTTTCCGTGCTTATGAATTGCAATCAATAGTTGTAACAACGGATTTAGATCGTATTCCTGGTTGTGTAATGTTATGCGAGATTGTAATGAATGCTGAATGTTAATAGTGCTCATAAATAAGTGGTAATAATATGCATATTTATTGGGTGGGAACAAGCATGCTAACATGGATTAACTCTAAATATAATTCAATTATAGTTTCTATATATGCAATTAAATACACATATAAGCATTGCTTGTATAAGCATGCTTAGTTTGTTTTCGGCTGTTAGCTATGCACAGGGAAAAAGCTGGCGACTGGACCAGTCAATTGGCTTACCTGACTGGTTAAAAGTTTCTTTTGAACATAGAACACGGTATGAAACACTGGATCAGCAGTATCGCAGGATAGTTAATGGACAAACGGGGAATGGTGGCGATCAGGTACTGGCATTTCGGACATTGGTTCATGCCAAAGCTGATTTTGAATATGTAGGCTTAGGTGCGGAAATGATGGACTCACGCATAGAACTAGTCGATGCGGGTTCAGCTAGTTCATCGACGAGGTTGACGCCAGGTATTGCCAATCCTCTGGAGTTATTACAGGCTTATATTGAAGTGCCTGTTGATAATATTGGAGCTGAAGATAGTCATGCCATGCTTCGTGCTGGACGTATCACCATGGATGTGGGCAGTCGTAGACTGGTGGCACGAAATCGTTTCCGCAATACCATCAATGCTTTTACGGGACTTGACTGGCAATGGCAGTCAGAAAATCGGAAATTCAGGGCTTTTTATACATTACCAGTTAACCGCAGGGTGGATGATGATATCAAGGATAACAAACCGGCTTTTGATCAGGAACGTACCGAAAGGCGTTTCTG
>ENA-OSET01000566-OSET01000566.1-sediment-metagenome-genome-assembly--contig:-NODE-566-length-41000-cov-5.887423_pt1 | contig 41000 bp, 40 predicted proteins | sample MGYA00237882_ERZ534229 | MGnify/ENA primary metagenome ERZ534229 (study PRJEB26408, sample SAMN06266212) | sediment metagenome | isolation source: Hudson Canyon methane seep mesocosm | place: USA:Hudson...
CTCAATTAAATGAACGCCCCAGAAAAACATTGAAATTTAAGACACCATCACACATGATTGAAAAGAGTGTTGCAATGATTGCTTGAATCTACAAAGGCTTACTTCGAGACACAAAAGAGTTAAGGTTTCAGTTTATTGCTTCCCAAGCAATGTTTTATCCTGTGCCCTTGCTATGCCGCTGCCTACAAGTATCTAGAAGTGGTTTCTACTACTGGAAAAGCAAGCCTGTTAGTGCAAGAAGTAAGCAAAGCAATCATATTCTGTTTCATATTATTCAAGCCTATAAAGCCAGCAGAGGCACTTATGGTTCACCTAGAGTACATCATGAGCTTAAGATCAAAGGCATTAAGGTGGGCTTGAATAAAATAGCCAAGCTTATGCAGAAAAATGGCCTGTTTGCTAGGTCTTCCGCTAAACATAAAAAGGCCAAGCTTGCTCGCAACAAACGTGGCTTTGCTATGAATAAGCTTGAAAGAGACTTCTACTGTGATAAACCTAATACAAAATGGGTAAGCGATACGACGTTTATTCAAACAAGGCAAGGTTGGTTATACCTTGCTACCATTATTGATTTATATTCTCGTAAAGTGATTGGCTGGTCGATGTCGAATAATAATAATACGGATTTGGTTAAAGATGCCTTATTGATGGCGGTTAGACAAAAGGATCCACACCAAAAAGTCCTTTTGCATTCAGATCAAGGTTCAACCTATCGCGCTGATAATTATTTGGCTTTGTTTAATAAAAACAAGATTGAACAGAGCATGAGTGCCAAAGGAGATTGCTTTAATAATGCCGTTTCTGAAAGCTTTTTTGGCACATTAAAGACCGAGCTTGTTTATGAGCAAAGTTATCAATCAAGGGAAGAAGCTAGAGAAAGTATCTTTGAATATATTGAAGTTTTTTACAATAGAGTAAGACGTCATTCAACATTAAATTACCTGTCACCAGATAACTTTGAGAAAGCGTTTTATACTAGCAACTAGTGTCCAGTCGTTTGGGGGAAGATCAGGTCGACCCCATTGATTATATAATAATTTCATATATTTCAATATATTACAATCGGAAGTTACCTGTTTTTTTTTAAAATAGAGATTGGTGTGGGTTTCTACGTATACCCAAATAGGAATAATAGCCTTACCCTTTATTTAGAAGATTTCAATGATAACGTTCAACGTTATTACATGAAGTATCACTTCTATTACGCAATCACTAAGGTATGGCTTAGCACTTCTCTATCTGAATTTTCCCATACAGCACAGATAACGTATATATCGAAAAAAATTAATTAAAGGATTTTATTATGACAGGTCATTTTATAGGTGTTCCATTACTCTTTATAGGTTTTATACTAATTATTAATGCCATCTGGCTTCAAGGTAAGGTTGAGACTAAAGACGTGGGTGTATTTAATCTCATTGTCGGTGTTCTTGGTTTTATTTCTGCACTCTTTTTTGGCTTAGTACAAGGTGATATTCCATCTGCTGCAAGCGGTTTATTATTTGCCATTACTTACTTATGGATCGGCGTCAATGCATTACGAGGTGCGGAAGACCAACGTGCACTTGGTTATTATTGCGTTCTGGTTGCTATCACTACCATTCCTTTTGCTTATAAAGCTTTTGTAGGCGGTGATCTCGGTTGGGCCTTTGAGTGGGTTACTTTCGGTATTCTCTGGTATCTATTTTATCTTTTATTGGCAAAAGGCAATACTAATATTATGGGAATCACCGTCTTTCTAACCTACTTTGTTGGTATTGAAGTAGCTATCACAGGTTGGATGTATCTTTATGGTTACTGGCCTTTTGGCAACATGTGGCCTTTAAGTTAATTAATTGAAACTCACCTCAATATAAACGACTTGTTTTGGAGATAGAATATGAAAACAGCATTGAAAAAAATCGTGATTATTACATTAACAGCACTAAGTCCTTTTACCGTAATGGCGCATGATGATCATCATGCTCAAGACTCAGAACCAGATTTTCTCGGTGGCAACGTAACTGGCTGGGTCGAATTTGGTAACGAACGTATGTTTAGGGGCAATTCTGAAACACAAAACTCAGAAGTGCTCTCACTTCAAGGTTTGTTGACATGGACGCATGAAGATACTGGTATTTATGCAGGTTATTGGATGGCCACCAATAAGTTTGACATCGCGCCAGATATCTACGCAGAATCTGGTCCCTATGTTGGTAAAGCAGGAACTATCGGCAATACCGGCATTAATTATAATGTATTCCTTTGGCACTATATCTATCACGAAGATGGTGATGGTCAACCAAACTACACTGAGCTCTGGTTTACCGCTAATAAAAATGTCACTGACAACTTAAATATTTACGCAGAATTTGTGCCCACGCTTGATGCTTGGTTCGGTACAAAGGATTCAGATGGTGATGATGTAATGGGGTATTCAGCGGCTATTACGCCAACCTACCAATTAGGTAATGGTTGGTCTGTAAATGCCACTCTTGGTTACCAATGGTTTAGCGACCCTGAATATGTACAACCCGGTGACTGGATGTATGCCAATGTCGGTGTAGCTAAAGTCTTCAATGAAGGGTGGAAGGCGAGCCTTAGTTACCATGATACCAATGTTGATGATGATGTAGACACCAGTAATATTTGGCAAAGCCATTTTGTCGGTAGTATTTCAAAAAGTTTCTAATCTGATCATTCTAGATGCAATGTTAAAACCCTGTGAACCATAGCTGGGTTTTAACTATTCGCTTTATTTGATTAAAGATAGGTAATGAGCTCGTCTATTACTAAAACGTCACCATTATAAATTGGCAACCTATTTCATATCCGCGAGCCATACTTAACACTTAAGGAGGTACACTCATTATGAGTGTTAGCAATAAAATTGAAGTAAAAGAAGGTTTTTCAGTCCACCATGTGGTCTGTCCTCACGACTGTCCTGATTCCTGTTCCATGCTCGTTACACGTGACGACACATCAGGCAAAGCAATAAAAGTGCAAGGTGACCCTACTCACCCCATTACACGAGGGCATTTGTGTAATAAAGTTAACCATTACCTTGATTTCGTCTACAACGACAATCGGGTACTCTACCCGCACAAACGAGTAGGGCCTAAAGGGCCTGGTGCCAAGTTTGAACGCATTTCATGGGATGAAGCACTCAACACCGTTACCGATAATTTCAAAGAAACTATTGATACTTACGGTAGTGAAGCCGTCCAGCCTTATTCTTATTCAGGCACCATGGGCATGGTGGGTTATTGGACAATGGACAGTCGTTTTTGGAATAAAATGGAGGCGGCTCGTTTAGAACAATCTATTTGTATATTCGCTGCAATGTGGGCGGGCTTACATACTTATGGTATGGCACATGCTGACACGTCAATCCATGAAGCTGCCCAAGAAGCAGATCTGATTATTCTTTGGGGAGCAAACCTTGTTTCAACAGGTGTTCATGCCATTCCCTTTATTAGAGAGGCACAAGAACGCGGTGCTAAATTAGTCGTAATCGATCCACGTGAAACACGTACTACGATGATGTCAGATTGGCATATTCAACCTCGCCCAGGTACTGATGCAGCATTAGCATTAGGTATGATGAAAGTTATTGTCGATGCCGGACTTCATGATGTTGAATTTTTAAAGGAACAAACATTAGGCTGGGAAGATTTAATAGATAATAAACTGCCTGATTACCCATTAGATAAAGTCGAAAAAATCACAGGCGTCCCTGCGGCAACTATTGAAAAATTGGCATTAGAGTATGCCAATACTAAGAAAACAGTGATTCGTGCCAACTACGGCTTAAATCGTCATCAAAATGCGGGCCAAATGTGTCGTGCTATCCTTACCCTTCCTTGCATCACGGGTTCATGGCGTGAAAAATGTGGCGGTGCGGGTTTTGGTAACCTCGAAGAAATGTGGTTAAGCCATGACTTAGCTAAACTGCATCGTCCAGACTTAGGTGATCGCGCCTCTAAACGTCAAATCAGTATGGTCCAAATTGGTCGTGCATTAGATGATAATATCGGTGCTGATGGCGAGCAACTTGATCCTCCGATCAAATCGATCTTTGTGTACAACTCAGATCCAGCTAACTGTGCACCCAACTCCCAAGGTGTACGTAACGGCTTGTCACGCGATGATATTTTTGTGGGTGTTCATGAAACCTTCTGGACTGATACCTGTAATTACGCTGATATTGTATTGCCTGCTGATACCCAATTAGAACGAATGGATTTGGTTGCCACTTATGGTAACTGGTACTTCGGTATGAATGAACCTGTTATTGAACCATTAGGTGAAAGCCTTCGAAACTCAGAGTTATTCCGGAAATTGGCAGAAAAAATGAATTATGTCAGTAGTGACGATAATGCTTTTACCCAAACTGATGAAGAAATAATTCGGGATATCCTTGTTGACGATACCGTTAATCCATTAATGGAAGGTATTAAATACGAAGATCTCAAAAAAAATGGCTGGGCACGAGCTAGCACATCGTCAAATCGCCGTAATTTCCTTGTAAATGGCTGGCCTACTCCGAGCAAAAAAATTGAAATTTATTGTGAAGCATTAAAAGAACAAGGCATTGATCCATTGCCCAGTTATGTACCAGAAATAGAAGGCCAAGAAGATCCATTACGTAAGAAGTTTCCCTTACAAATATTAAGTTGTGCATCACATTACTTTATTGGAGACTCTTTTCAGTCAGTGCCACGATTGCATGCGATGATGTCACGTCCAACACTTGAGCTCAGCCCAGCTGATGCGGCATGTCGTAATATTGTTGATGGTGATTTGTGCCGAATATTTAATGACCGTGGCGAAACATTTGCTAATGCAGTTATTATCGAAAAATTGCTTGAAGGTGTGTGCAACACCCAAAAACAATTCAAAGGGAGTAATACTTATGGGGGCGTCAATATTAATGCATTGAATTCCGAAATGTTAACTGACTTTGGTAATAGCCCTACGTTCTACTCTTGTTTGGTTGAGGTTGAACCTGCTTCTAAAGCAGCTAAGAAAAAAATATTAGCTCACTGGGGAGGAGAACAAGGGTTTGTGACCAAATGGCGAGAAGATCCTAGAAACAAAGACATTGAAGCGACTGATGAGGAAATTCTTGAAGCTGCAAAAGAGATTCACAAGGGGGTATTTTCATAATGACACATCTATTACTCAAAGATTTCAACGATCCTTTTGACAATGAAAGTGGTCTACCAACACCCAATCCAACCATCAATACATCACGCGTGAAAAATCACCCTGGTGTAGTCAGTTCGCTTGTTAACTTAACGCATGACACATATGAATTAACGGTTAAATATGAAGGTGTTGGTTTCGTAGATGCTCATGCTGGCCAATATGGCACATTAAAAGTGGATGGGGTTGAAAAACCACGCGCTTATTCATTTGCTAAAGCGCCTTGTTTGGAAAAACCCAACGAAGTTACTTTCTTTATTCGACTTGTAGAAGGTGGCCAAATGTCCAACTGGTTAAAACAAGCAAACCGAGTGGGTCAGAAAGTTGTTGTTGGTGGGCCATTGGGTCATTTTGGTTTAGATAAGTCGGATAAAACCATTGTGTGTATCGCAGGTGGTAGTGGCATGAGTGCCATCAATGCCATAGTTGAACAAGCAGCAAATAGCCAAGTGCGACGCGATTGCTTCTTCTTTTATGGCGCTCGTTCTCAAGATGATTTATACCTACAATCCGAAATGGAGGCCATTAAAGTTAAGTGGCCAGCAAGTCATAGTTTTACGTTTGTGCCTGTTCTATCTGAGGAAGATAGCAACAGTGATTGGCAAGGTGCTCGAGGCTTAGTTACGCAGTATTTTAAAGAACACTATCTTGATTCAGGTCAGATTGATTCTAATAATATGAAAGCATTTTTCTGTGGGCCACCAGCTATGATTGATCATGGCGCTAACATTCTCAAGTCAGCTGGCTTAGCTGAAGAAAATATTTACTATGATAAATTTGAAGACGCTAGATCACCTGCTCCTGTTATCAATAATTCTAAATGCACCTTATGTGATGAATGCATGTTAGTTAAACCTGTCGCTAATTGTATTGTTGAATCCAGCTCGATTAGTTATCAGAAAGATAGTATTTCATCATTACGTCAAGTCACGCCAGGGCAAACATCAGGTTTATACTACAACAGCTTAGTCATTAATAGTGATGAATGCATACGCTGTTATGCGTGTATTGATGCTTGTCCTCATGATGCGATTTCACCTGACAACGATCTAATACAGAAAACACTTCGAAAAGTATAATTAAGCTTGAGTTTGCATTTAGATAAAGTGAGATAGTACGAATAAAAATCAAAAAATAGTGTGTAATTAAGGCTGCAACAAATCAACAGACACTGACCCTATTGAATCAACAAATAAAACGTATGCAGACAAGAGAGACGAGAAACAGTCATACTCAGAATGATAAACTGACACCCATAAACAAGGATATCTATGGCAAAGGAATCAAAGCACGTTGCTGCATTTAGAAAGAAACACCGTTTTTAAGTGCTTTACAAACTGTTTTTCTGAATATTGAACCCCTTGATCTGTAGTGGTACAGTAAATTTGGCCACCTGATAAGAGGTGATATTATCACCTCATATCAGGTGACACAATGACAAAACCAAAACGTCCTAATTATTCCCCCGAATTCAGGTTGGAGTCAGCTCAGTTAGTGGTTGATCAACGCTATTCAGTTCAAGAGGCAGCTGATGCGATGAGCGTGGGTAAATCAACCATGGATAAATGGGTTAGGCAGCTTCGAAATGAACGTAACGGTATTGTTGGCAAAGCCACGCCATTAACCCCCGATCAATTAAAAATACGTGAGCTTGAAAAAAGGATAAAACGTATTGAGATGAAGAAAGAGATTTTAAAAAAGGCTTCCGCTCTCTTGATGTCCGACTCATTGAACAATTTACGATGATTAAACGACTGAAAGAGAGCTACAGTGTAATGGCATTATGTCAGGTATTTAATATTCACCGCAGTAGCTACCGTGCATGGTTTAACCGTCCCAAACAGTCATCAACAGAGAAGGAAAAGGAATTAAGAATGATGAATGCTGTCCATCGTGAAAGTAATGGTTCTGCTGGAGCCAGAACCATTGCTAGCACTTCGACACAGCGTGGCTTACCACTTAGCCGTTATCGCTCTGGACGTTTAATGAAGCAGTTAGAAATAGTGAGTTGTCAACTACCTGGGCACAGATATAAAAAAGCAACACATTACTATTCCCAACCATCTGGTAAGAGAGTTTAATGTTGAGAAGCCTAATCAGTTTTGGTGTGGCGATGTGACCTACATTTGGTCTGGTAAACGGTGGTCATATTTAGCTATCGTACTGGACTTGTTTTCACATAAACCTATTGGCTGGGCGATGTCGCTACCACCTGATAGTGAATTAACAGGCAAAGCGCTTTCTATGGCGTTTGAAACTAGAGGGAAGCCGGATAATGTCATGTTTCACTCGGATCAAGGTAGCCATTACACCAGTAGAAAATTTCGCCAACTATTATGGCGCTATCAAATTAAACAAAGCATGAGTCGCCGTGGAAATTGTTGGGACAACAGTCCTAGCATTTCACATCAGCTAAGCAAGTAGCAGCCTATGCTGGACTAATTCCCAGGTTAAATGAATCAGGTTCTTTCAAAGGACGTACTACCCTTAGTAAGTCTGGCCCCTCAAGAATCAGGGCTAAGTTATTTTTAGCTGCAGTATCAGCAAGCAGTTTCAATCCAGATATTAAAGCCCAATATGATAGGTTACGAACTGCTGGTAAAACAAAAATGCAGGCATTAGGAGCCGCGATGAGAAAGCTTATACAAATTTGCTTTGGTGTTATTAAACATCAAACTGAATATCAGCCACAAGTGACTTAAAATAGTAGCTTGTGATTGGTTGTGAGAGATGGTATCTACAATGCTTGAGCGGCTAGTTTTTATGTACATCCTTGTGTGTTTTTTCTGCAGTAGATATTGCTGCCGGTGCAGCATTCGCAGAATCTGTTTCACCATTAAATTCCAAATTCATTGCCGCCTCAGCTGCTTGCTGAGCTTGTGCTTCTCTCCCATCTTCCTTGTTATGTATGATACAGCGAGTAGTTGATGTGTCCGTATCTACATTAGCATCTGTTTTCTTAAAACACTGTGTATTTTCTGAATCAGCATTAAAACTTATTGTGTTATATTTGACCGTGTATGGAAAAGATCCCCCGATCACAACTCCTATAGCATGAGAGTTATTTGCGATAATTGTATTATTAAGTATCTCGACATTGTTTGATTTCGCATCATTACCGTTACCCTCTTCTGGAACCAAAATACCCTCATCAAGCACAGAGCCATAATCGATAATAGTGTTACCGCTGATAAGAGCTGTCACTAATGAACCACCAGAAATACCAACTCGGCCGACATTTATTAGCAAGTTATTTAGGATTCTAACATCTTTAAAAGACTCTCCAGATGAATATGCAGGCCCTACACCTAAACCATAACAATAGCCATCAACAGCCCCTTCATCTTCTCTTATAGTATTTTTTTCAATTAAAAGATTTTCCATCTGTCCATGAACTACAAGTGATGCTCCTCCACACTTTCCATCAACATTGGCGGACTTATACAAGTCGTTTCCTTTCACAATGATATTTTTGCCTGGACTCAATTCATTATTAGACACGTATACATTGTGCTGAGAAATAGAACTACCATTATGACCATAACCATTATTATGGAAGGAGTTATCTTCTATCAAAAGGTTGTCACCTCCACCCAACCACCCTTGGCCGGTATTATTTTGTATTTGAGAGTCCGTTAGAGATACATTATTACTATTCTGTGCACCACCTCCACTGTACATCCCTATTTCAAAGCCATCAATTAAGACATTTTTGACTTTAACATCACTAAATCCATTGAGTAGAAAGATGCCCATGCCTATACCTCTACCTCTCAATTCTAAATTCTGAACTATTAGACCTCCATCAGGGCCAAATGGACTCTGTGTATTAAAGTACAATGCTCCGTTATTTAAACTTGAAATAATTGGACGAGGTTCATCTCCAATAGCTTCTGGTGCAAAGTAATCTCCAATTGTTCCTGGTTTATGGGCTCTGAACTTCGTATTGAATAGAGCAGAGTATTTTGTCACGTTAAAGTTACCACCTCGGCAAAATAATATCGAGTCACCAGCATGTAAAGATCCAAACTTTGACATAGCCTTCTCATAAGTTTTCAAAGGTTTTGCCTTAGTGGTACCTACAGACTTATCATCGCCGTTGTCACACACATAATAAGTGAGCCCGCCCACGGCTATCTGAGCTCTAAGACGATTAATTGATGTACACGCGATAAGAGTAATTCCTATCAACAATACGCCCGCGATTCTGACAAACATATTTTTGTTCGCTCTCAATATTCTCATGACTTATTCTCTGTTCTTTAGGTACGCATTTAAAATTTATTATCTGCTTGTTTATAATGGTATAGTGAAAAAAGTCACTTAATGTGTATTAGTTTATTCTTACATGCCGGTATTAAAATTATGTAGCTCGTTTTGTAGGTTTAGTGTGTGAGCCTTACAAAGTTATCCATTTACTGCCCCTAGTTAGTTATGGGAATTAGCTTGCCCCTATATCCTCTGAGATGACGTTCGGAGGTTTCTATTCTATGACAGGGAGATATTAAATTGTTCCAGTAACATCTTTTTGACCTTGTTTACTTCAATGTTTTCTATTTCAGTAGACTTTATGATACTGGAAGCTTTTTTATCTTCCATTATTTCCAAAACAAGGTCAGCACCGACATGTTTTTTATCATCCGCGAAAGCATATACAAGTGCAAAATCGCACAGACTATTTATTCGCCGAGGGACGCCTTCACTATAACAGTAGATAATTGCACACGCTTCATCACTAAAGATACTTTGATCAGCGCCAGCCATTTTTAGGCGGTGTTCAATGTATTTTTGTGTTTCAGGGTTACTTAGAGCTTTAAGGTGGTATTCAACGCCGATGCGTTGAGAAAACTGTTCTAATTCTGGTTGATTTAATTTATCGATGAGTTGAGGTTGCCCCGTTAAAATCAATTGGAAGAAAATATCTGCATCAACATTTACATTTGAAAGTAGTCGAAGTTGCTCTAATGATTTAACCGATAAATTTTGTGCTTCATCAACAATCAATACTACACGCCTTCCTTGAACATGTTGGTCGATAACAAAATCAATATAATCACGATAACGACCAGAGTTATCTGTAGCTGTTGAGTCAATATCAAGTGCATCAAGCACCCATGTCATTAACTCGCCAAACGATTCGTGCGTATTATTAATCATGCCTAAAACACAGTCATTGCCTATTTTTTCTAATAGCAATCTAATTAACGTTGTTTTACCCGCACCAATATCACCTGTGACCACAGTAAATCCAGCCTTACTCATCAATCCATATTCAAGCATAGTAAGTGCTTTTTTATGATTAGGACTTAAATAAAAAAAAGCAGGATCTGGTACCAAGTTAAAGGGTTTATGGTGTAGGCCAAAGTATTCTGTATACATGATTTAATAACTCTGATATGTCGGTGGATTATCTGATTTATTCAGAACGGAACCAATTAAATTAGTACCCTCAAGTAATTGTAATGATCGTGTAATATCGGCCTCTTTATTTTTACCATCCTCTAAAACCAATAGCGTGCAATCAAAATATTTCATCGACAGCAGAGCATCATCTGTTTGCAAAATTGGTGGCATATCAGAAATAATTATTCGTGAGTCATACTGTACTTTTAAATCGTCGATCAGATGTGCCATTTTAGGACTCGATAACAGTTCTGCAGAATCTTCGGCCCGCCCTTTACCTGGTAAAATAACCATTCGTTTTACACCGGGATTAATTAGCAACTTATCCAGTGAAATATCTTGTTCAAGATAATCTTTTAAACCTAGTTCTGCATTCAAACTGAAGTCTTCACTCAAAGTTGGTTTACGCAAATCCATATCTACTAACATCACTGTTTGGTTTTGCTCCATAGCTATTGCCAAAGCGAGGTTGGATGCTACTAATGATTTTCCTTCACCTGATGTTGGTGAAGTAATTGCTAGAGTTTGCCAATTATTTGCACGCATTTTTGTCAGAATCTGAGTCCGTAACATACGAAAAACGGCCGATTGAGCATTATTATACATTCCTGCAATTACTCGTTTTTTTTCTAGCTTCTCATTAGAGGACTTAATGATTTTTGTCTGCCTGTAGACTATGTTAGTAATGTTGCCTTGAAGCGGATCATCAACCACTGGATTCACATCCTGGAGCTCAGATAATAACTCAGTGTGTTTATCATGCTTTTCTTTAGCCTTATCAAGCGCTTTTTGAATTCTATCCATTTTAATTACCTAGTCTGAGATTATAACTATAACAAGCTTATTTTTTGAATAAGTTTAAACCACAATACTTCTAAATCCATGACCAATACATGGAAGCAAGCAACTAGTGATACCAACAATATGAAGAACAGGAATACAAACCGTCTTCGTCTTACACTTCTTTCGTAAATATCTTGTACTGTTGTAATGTTAGGAATCACCACTAATGGTGCTGTACCCAGCACACGTGTTATTTGCGTATATCCGCGTAGTCCTCCAAACAAAAGTTCGACTAAGAATCCTAAACCTAGACCTGCGCCAATTGATAATATAACAGCTAAAACGAGTAATTTAGGTCGATCTGGCTTTTCTGCTTTGTCTGGAATCTGGGGAGGTTCAATTAGTGTAAAAGTTTCGCCTTTATTTGCAAATTCTAGATTTTGTGATAATTGAGCTTGTAACTGTTTCGCTCGTAGCTCCCTATATTTGCCTAGTTGGTTTGCATAATCACGTGTTAAATCATTAAAGGCTCGCGTTACTTGATATGTTTGAATGATACGTTGCTCAAAGTCCGCTAGCTGAGCTTTAACCTCCACTTGGCGAGATTGAATACGTTTAATTTCACGCTCTGAAGAGTCGATCTTAGATTGTATTTGTAAATAAACAGGGTTCATTAATTGTTTTTTTTGAACTACTGGTTTAGGCTTAGTACTCTCCAATTTCGATTCAATTTTTGACAATTGTTGTTCGAGTTCATCAACCTGCTTTGAACGTGTTTTTACATCTGGATGTAAAGCTGAATAACGTTGTTTTAGTTCACTTAAATCAGCTGTAGCTAATGCTAACTCTGAAGTAATTCTATCAGCATCTACGGTTTCACTACCCAAGTCACCTTCTAGACTCGCTATTTGTCTCTCTAATTGAAGTACATCCGGATGATTTTTTGAGTATTTAGCTGATAAGGTGCTATATAAGGCTTTAACTTGAAACAATTGTTCTGCAACTGTATAGGGTTGTTGTCCACTTGCTCCTACCCGATTATATCCATCTGAGTAAGGGCGAACGTAAATGGGAATATTTACCAGCTCTAAATTCATTGTCAAGATTTGGTCTTGTAGCGTCACCGTTTGATTTTTATAGTAGAGTAATTCTTGCTTCAATCGTGTAACCGCTTCTTTATTGAATGGTAATAATTCAGGCAGAGTATCACTGTTTTCATCTTTAAATTCCGCAATTTTTTTGTCTAGTAATTGGACCTTTCTTTCAAATTTATTACCTTCTTCTTCCAAAAAATCTTTAGTTTCTGTAGCTCGGACTGTCCGTGCTCGTATATTTTCATTTAAAAACTCAGACACTAACTCATTAGATACTTTTTGAGCGAGCTCTGGAGATTCATCCATAAAAGCTACCGTAAAGGCGATGCTTGCAAGACCATTTCTGCCACTTCGTGGGTCAGTGACATTGGCTTCGAGCATCTCAACCATAATATTTTCTTTAAAAGAGCTCACATATTCAGATGCTGGTAGCCTTTTCTCTGTTAGCTTTGGGTACAATCCATATTTTTCAACCATCTCCATCACATTTGATGTGGTCATGATGCGTTGTTTAATAACTGCAATCCGCTGATCCGCATAACTAGTGACCGTTGTTCTAACTAAATCATTAGGGATTTCTTGTGATTCAATAAGTATCAAGCCTTCAGATTTATAGGTCGCAGGCAACGTGTACACCACTATGGCGCTGACAACTAATAATGTGAGTGCTGAAATAATAATGATATTAATTCGACGCCTAATAATGCCTAGGTAGTCAGCCAGACCTTTTACTTCTTCTTCTTCCATTTTATTCCCTGTTATTATCGAGAGGCACGCAGACCATCCCAGTTATAGTTTAAAGTCAAGGATAGTGAGTTACTACTGACGTTGGTGCTCAATTGTGATTCTTTTTGTTGGCGGTAATTGTATGCTAAATTAAGCCCTAGATTACGTTCAACTTGCCAATTTATTGCAGGTGAAAAATTAAAATTTTCTCGTTTCCGACTGCTCTCATTAATGGCCGATGCAGTGTGTTGATACCTACTACTGAGACTAGTTGAAACGGTTTCAGTTATCCGACTCGACCATGAGAAATTTATTGTGTCTACTTCATTCGAATCACCCGTTCTAGAAGGCGTCACGGCTCTAGAAACACCGACGTTGATAATGTCTAACTCACTTGTTCTACGTGCGTTTATATCCCAAGAAAGCCCTGGGCTACTGTTGGTTTCTGCCACTCCTAAATTACCTGTTTGCTGGCTATTTAATTTCCGTATACCTATATTACCATCAATATTCCATATTTCAGAATAATCATAATTTATAGAGCTGGATAAATTGTAATTATCTTCATTCGAAGCCCTTAAACCTGGAGACTGAAAGCGTGTTACTGATAGGTTTAAACCGCCATTAAAACGATCTGTAAATTGGCGTGTCCACCCCGTGTTCAAAGAGATTGATTCACTGGCACTAAAGTCTGTAGTCGAAAACGTTTCCTCTGTATAACTGCCATTAACTGAAAGAGTATCTCTTTCAGTTAATCTATAGCTATATGATGGGGATATTGTTTCAGTAATTACCGTTGATTCTGTTGTAAAATCACCCGTATCAGTAGCGGCGTTATCTCGAGAAGAGCTTTCAACATAACTTGCGTCAAGTCCCCAATTACTTCTTTCAGTTTGATAGCCTGAGTTAAACCTTATGAAGGAGTCCTGTGTATTTAAATATGATAAAGAGGTATATCGGTTGATCGTATAGCCTAGGCTTAAAGATGCATTATTATCATCTTGCTGTCGACTAAAGGTCATTGTTGGACTCATGGAATTATGAAAACTACTGGTTTCATTTTCAGCCATTAACACATTGTCATCATACATTATCATAGGATTGAGCATCCCTGTCACTGACCATTCAGCTGACTGAACAGAAGGTATTATTATGTAACTTGCGGCTAGGGCGAATAGGCCGATAAACTTAAACATTATATCTAGGCCTAAGGAATAACAATCACATCCCCGCTATTTAGGATAATATTGGTATTTAAGTCCTGGCCTTTTTTAATCGCACCATAATGAACAGGAAATATCTGCTGCTGATCACCATTGCGACGAATTACAATAATGTTATTTTCTTCAGCATAAGGTGATAATCCACCTGCTAAACTCAGTGCTTGCATAACATCAATGTTTTTTGTCATTACAAATGAGCCTGGCTGAACAACCTTCCCCATAATATTAACGGTATTACCGTTGACTGCAACTACAGAGACTGTAACAACAGGTTCCGATAGGTATTCATTTAATTTTTCAGTTAATGTAGCCTGTATTTGTGTGATAGATTTACCTTGCGCCATAATTTCACCAGCAAGAGGAAATGAAATCATCCCATCAGGCAAAAGAGCGACTTGCTTATCTAAAGCCTCTTCATTCCATACGGAAATATCAAGTACATCACCAGCATTTAATAAGTACCGTTCTGAGGCCATGGCAATATTAGCTATTGAAAACATAAAAAATACCACAAAACTATTTTTTAACATATATTTATACTCCTTACCTAAAGCTAATCGTAATCATAATCATACATCAGATAATACAAAAAAGGGAGCCGAAGCTCCCCTTTTTTAAACAATCATGTTGATCTTAATAATGTCTTACAACTAATGTAGCTTTAAGACGTAAACCTAAGAAACCAATTAGTGCCGGTGAAAATAAAAAAATGTAGTATGAACAGCACTAAGTGATAACTGTACCCTCATTGCTTGCCTGCAGCACTAATACCTTCGATACCAGAGTATGGTTTATCTTATTGATACTCCCCGCATTTACATCTACAGCAAGTAACATGCTAGTAATTCCAGATATGAAGCAATCCGGCCCAGCCAATCTTTAGAGATAAACCATTAAAGAACTGTAGCTTTCCATCCTTGGCTCACACCACGTTAGCCTTAAAAAAAGAGCCGCAACTCTAGCTCAACATTATGGCAATCTTATTAGATCAATTTCAAGCTCATACATTGTATTTATAAGCAGTCGTAACATTATGCTACTTTTTTTTAATATGCATTCTTATGTAAAAAACCTTTAAATACCGTTAGAAGGATAATTTTAAAATCTAACCATAAACTCCAGGTTTGAATATAAATCAAATCGTAATAGACGCGACCTTCCATTTTATCCAATGTGTCTGTTTCACCTCTAAAACCATTAATCTGAGCCAAACCTGTAATTCCTGGCTTCATTTTATGGCGCAGCATATATCCTTGAATTTGAGTTCTATATTCTTCATTGTGTGCAACAGCATGTGGGCGTGGCCCTACAATCGACATATCCCCTCGTAGAGAATTGAAAAACTGTGGTAGTTCATCCAATGAGGTTTTTCTCAGAAATTTACCAAATGAGGTAATTCGACTATCTCCTTTTATTGCTTGTATTACCTTATCGCCATTCTTGGTCACTGTCATAGAGCGAAATTTCCATACACTAAATTTTTCTCCATCCATACCGTAACGAGCTTGCTTGAATAAAACTGGTCCTTTAGATGTCATCTTTATTCCTAAAGCAATCAAGATCATCGGAATAGCAATCAAACAAAGAATTAGTGAGCTTAAAACGATGTCTTCTATCCTTTTCATAAAGCTATCTAAACCAGAAAAAGGAGTATCAAAAATACTTACCGCGGTAATGCCTTGATAATCAACCCAACGTGAATTCAACAAATTAAAAGTAAATAGATCAGGAACCAGATAAACGGAGGCAGTAGTGTCTGACAGTTTACTCACTATATCTTTGATACGATGCTCAGCTGATAATGCTAACGTAATATAAACGGCATCAATTTTGCCCAATTGACAATCACTTATAAGTTTTTCAATATTCCCTGCCACTTCAATATCTTTTGATGCTTGTGTTCTATCGTCACGACTTTTTCTGACAACGGCTCTATCATCATAATAGCCCTCCAAACGATAACCCGACCATTCCATCTGATTAAACGAGTGTTCTAACTTTTCACCTAGTGAGGTACAGCCAATAATAGCTACCTTACGTGTGTTGAGACCCTTGGTACGAACTATAGCTAAGACAGCCCTCACAACAGCATGCCATGACACTAACTCAATAGGTGTAAGCACTATCCACACAGCGACAAAGGGTTCTGAAAATACTTGGTGATGAAGCCAAAAAGTATCAATTAAAATTAAAATTAAAACTCCGACGACCCATGAATACAGGACAGTCTCAATTTCATCTCTAATATTTGTTCCTCGCCACGAACGATAAGCATCTTGGGACTCTGCAAAAAAATTAAATAAAAGAATCGAAAAAAGTAATCCCCAGACATAAATAACAGTCAACTCTGTTTGGAAAACATCTATTAGCGCTAAGAAAGTCAGCAATATGATACTGCTATCAATTAATCGAGATAGAGCACTTAACTTTGAATCGTGACGTCTTATAGTGCCTTGGCGTTGCATTTGTTTCCTATTCCTATTCATTAACGTAACTAAAATTAATTTCGATTATAATCATCATCAAAGCGCACAATATCATCTTCTCCTAAATAACCACCAGATTGTACTTCAATTATTTCTAATGGTACTTGACCTGGATTACATAAGCGATGCTGGGTACCTAATGGAATGAAGGTTGATTCATTTTCAGCGAGCAAGCTTACCTCTTCTCCACAAGTCACTTCAGCAGTACCTTTTACTACAACCCAATGCTCGGCCCGATGGTGATGAAGCTGTAATGATAATGATGCACCAGGATTAACTGAAATGCGTTTTACTTGAAAGCGCTCCCCCCTATCGATTGAGTCGTAGTGCCCCCACGGTCTATAACATTTACGGTGAACAGTTGCCTCGTCACGTGAAGCACTTTGTAATTTAGTGACGATTGTTTTGATATTTTCTGCTTTACCTTTATCTGCAATCATCACAGCATCTGGCGTTTCAACCACTATAAGGTTATCAACACCCAATACACTGACTAGGCGGTGCTCACTGTGAATATATGAATTAGACACCTCTTCTACTATTACATCACCAACAAGTACATTATTGTGAACATCTTTATCATGATTATCCCATAACGATGACCATGATCCTACATCACTCCAGCCAGCATCAAGAGCAATAACGACTGCTTTATCTGTCTTCTCCATCACAGTATAGTCTAGAGAGTCAGATGGGCAGGCTGAAAATGCGTCATGATCCAATCTAATAAAATCAAGATCTGTTTTTGCACGTGCTAATGCGTGTTGACAACTAAGTAACATCTCAGGTGCAAACAACTCAAATTCATTTAAAATTGTTGAGGCCTTAAACACAAACATGCCACTGTTCCAATAATAATTGCCTGATTCGATATAACGCTCGGCCGTTTGTTTATTAGGTTTTTCAACAAATGCTGTGACTTTACTCAATGATGTCTTACTTTGTGCTTCAATATAACCGTAACCGGTATGAGGACTATCTGGAATGATTCCAAAAGTAACCACATTACCTTGTTGTGCAGCTAAGTTAGCTTGATTAATTGCATTATGAAATGCTTCATGATTATGAATAATATGATCAGCAGCTAAAACTAACATTACAGGGTCATCACCTTGTGATTTTGCTTGTAATGCAGCAATCGCAATTGCTGGAGCTGTATTTCTAGCGCAAGGCTCAAGCATTATCTTCGCGGTGTCACTATTTATTTCATGAAGTTGTTCTGCAACCAGAAAACGGTGTTCGTCATTACAAACAATAATTGGCGCCTCAAGCTTTTCCAATCCTGAGAGCCGGCTCAAGGTATCTTGAAATAAAGACTGCTCACCAAATAAACTCAAAAATTGTTTTGGTTTGTTTTTGCGAGACAGTGGCCATAATCGAGTTCCACTGCCACCAGACATTATAACCGGAATCATTGTTTTTCCTTTTTAAAACGCTTCATTTTTATGCCACTGCCATGCTGTTGCAATAATATCTTCTATATTGGTGTATTGTGGTTTCCAACCTAATTCCTTATTTGCCAGTGATGCATCAGCCACTAGTATAGCTGGGTCCCCAGCTCTCGGTAGCTCAATATCATATAGGATATCAGCTCCAACTACTTTTACAGCTGCTTGGATAACGTCAAGCACGCTAAACCCATTACCATTACCTAGGTTAAAAGCATATGCCCCATCATGCTGTTCTATATAGTCGCCCGCTAACATATGGGCGGCCGCGAGATCATTAATATGGATATAATCTCGGACACATGTACCATCAGCTGTTGGATAATTATTACCAAAAACCTTTAAACCTGCTTGGTTACTTCCTGCTACTGACTTGAGGATATTTGGAATCAAATGTGTCTCTGGATCATGTCTTTCGCCAATCTCTGCTTCAGGATCTGCTCCACAGGCATTGAAGTAACGTAAGCAGACTGATTTCAAACCATAGGCATGATGATAATTTTGCAGTATATCTTCAACCATTTTCTTAGATAGCCCATAAGGGTTAATTGGCTCTCTAGGCTGGTTTTCATTGATTTTATTTACATTTGGCACGCCAAACACAGCGGCTGTTGAAGAGAACACAAGTTTGTTATGACCCGTTTTAACCATAGCATCCAAGATATTAACCGTGCCGATAACATTGTTTCGAAAATAGATAGCTGGATGCTGTACCGATTCTCCCACTAAAGATCTAGCACAAAAATGCATAACAAGATCAAAAGGCCCATGTTCAAAGAACACTTGCTCACATTGTGCTTGATTAAGAATATCGCCCACAACCAACTCACCCCATTTGACTGCCTCAGAATGGCCTGTACTTAAATTATCAAAAACGACTACTTCGTGTCCTTTTTGAAATAACTGTTTACAAATATGTGACCCTATATAACCGGCGCCACCGAGGACAAGTACTTTCACAGAATATCTACCCTTATAATTTAAGATTTAAATTGTGTATCGAAAGCAGCAAAAAATTGCTCTAAGATCTCTACAGATAAGCTGTTAATCCCTGCTGAAGCTTTACGCCCTCCCCCTGTTGGGAATTGACTGACTAATTCATCAGCACCTGTCTTACGATTAAGTGGGGCGCGAACACTAACCACATAACTACCATCTATTTTTTTAGTAATTACAGCATGAGCTCGATCAGGATATTTGTTTGCCAAATCATTAGCAAACACACCGCTAACTCTTCTAGCCCAAACTTCATTTGGAAGTTCTATTACAGCAGTATCAGCTGTTTCATGAATAACTGGAGCTTGTTCAGCTAAGATAATATCTTGCTGATATCCTTCTTCAAGAGCTTTATAGGTAGCCTTTTCTTGCTCTAAAAACTCAAATGGCGTATCAAACTGGCGTACTTTCTCAAATAAATCAACTGGATTAAAAAACAAATCATCAATATTTGCTCCATAACCATTGTAATTTAACAAAAGCCCTAATGCCTTCATGATCAACAATTCATTATCTGAAAAACCACTTTTCCTGCCTAATTTAGTTGCTTTTTCAACTAAGTTATCGCCGTAAGCGGCTGTTATTGCCCATGCGCGATACTTGCCTCTTAAGCGCTTATCGATTATTAGTGACGTACACGTATCTGCATTTAAATCTATAGATAACTGTAATTTGGGATGCTGAATTAACTCACCTGTTTTATGATGATCAATGTAGTCAATCGAGGCACCATGTTCTAGCAAGCGTTCCACATCGCTTACATTCTTTTCGAATGAGATATCGAGTACAGTGATATATGAATTAGTGCCATCATCAACTTGTTTCAGTAAATTAATATCACGTTTAATACCGGTAATAATTTGAGAATCTAGTGGCTCATTGCGACGTAATTGCACTAAGGCACACAGGCCATCAGCATCACCATTAAAAACATCAATATAGTTCATTATTCAGTCTTAGCGTAAATAATTTGGTTGGCTAATAGATAATCAATAATTTGATCCGCACATTCCTCTATACCAAACTCTGCTGATTTGATGACTATTTCAGCAGCTTCTGGTGCTTCGTATTCGGAATCAATACCGGTAAAGTTTTTGAGCAATCCATCACGCGCTTTTTGATACAGACCTTTTGGATCTCGCTGCTCACACTCTGTTAACGGTGTATCCATATGAACCTCAATAAACTCACCTTGTTCAACTAACGCACGTACTAATTGTCTATCGGCACAAAATGGTGAGATAAATGCCGTAAGAACAATTAGACCCGCATCAGTAAAAAGCTTCGCAGCCTCACCTATTCTACGGATATTTTCCACTCGTGCTTCATCAGAAAAACCTAAGTCGCCATTTAAGCCGTGACGCACATTATCACCGTCGAGCAAATAAGTATGGTGACCACGTTGATATAATTTTTCTTCTACCGCACCAGCAACGGTTGATTTCCCCGCAGCACTCAATCCTGTAAACCACAAAACACATGGTCGTTGTTGTTTTTGCTCTGAGCGTTGATCCTTAGTGACTGGGTGTGGATGCCAGACAATATTGGATGTTTCCATGCTTTGAACTCCTTGCTTATCTCTAAATATCAGACACTTAATGTAGTCAAGACAGTAAGTATAGCAATCAATTATTTATATAGTATTTTTTGATATAAATAATGATCTGAGTAACAGAGTCATCGATACTGAGAAGATCCGTATCAATAACTTTTTCGAACTATTCATTTTATATATAAAAACTTATCAACTAATTAAGAATTAACATATCACGCTTTATTTTAAGCTCTACTTGAGTTTAATCATGATTTCGTTTAGTTTTACGCTAAATATTTCACACATCTTAATTAGATGACGTTTAACAAGGATATTATTCAAAATGGCAGCATCACCACGAATTCGTAAATGTTTATTCCCCGCTGCGGGCTATGGCACTCGTTTTTTACCGGCAACCAAAGCCATGCCTAAAGAGATGCTTCCCATCGTAAATAAGCCGTTAATACAGTATGGTGTAGAAGAAGCCTTAGAATCAGGAATGACTCAAATTGGTTTTATCGTTGGCAGAGGAAAGCGCGCCATCGCAGACCATTTTGATAATAATTTCGAGTTGGAACATCAAATTGCAGGCACATCAAAAGAAAAATATCTTGATGACATTCGGACAGTAATGGATACATGTGATTTCGTATTTATGCGCCAGCGCGAGATGTTAGGACTTGGTCATGCGATCCTTACTGGTGAACCAATGATTGGTAATGAACCTTTCGCAGTAGTATTAGCCGATGATTTATGTGCTAAACCGACCGATGGTGACGACCTTCGCGCATTAGGCCAATTAGCTGCATTGTATGACCGCTACCAATGCAGCATTATCGCTATTGAAGAAGTGCCGATAGAAGATACTGAAAGCTATGGTGTAATTTCAGGTGAAGAAATTTCGCCCGGTATTTATCAAGTAAGCGATATGGTTGAAAAGCCTAAACCTGAAGATGCGCCGAGCAATATGGCGGTAATTGGTCGATATATTCTCACACCTGAGATCTTTAAGTATCTGCGTAATACACCGCCAGGTCGTAATGGTGAAGTACAAATAACTGATGCCCTCAAAGCACTAGCACAAGATCGCCAAGTATTGGCCGTAAAATTCAAGGGTAAGCGTTTTGATTGTGGCAGTGTTGATGGCTTCGTTGAAGCAACCAATTATTACTTTAAAAATGAATATACTAAATAGTTATACCCGCAATTATGGCTACACCCTTCTCAGTCCAGAAGGGTGTAGCCATATACAATCTTCATATAGTACGCTTAGATAATAATTTGCAGCGTATGAAAACAAAAAGCCGTAGCGCTATCACTACGGCTTTTTTTATATCTGGAGCGGAAAACGAGATTCGAACTCGCGACCTCAACCTTGGCAAGGTTGCGCTCTACCAGCTGAGCTATTCCCGCTTGAGAAAGATGTGCATTATAGGCGATTATTTTTAGCTGTCAACCATTAGATTTCATTATTGGCCATGCTGCTTTCAAATAACTCCACATAGAGCTGATAGTGAGTGCTGAAGCCACATAAAGCAAGCTTATACCAATATCAAATATTGGTAATCCAAATAATGGGTTATGGAAAATCAAACAACCAATAGATAGCATCTGAAAGCTGGTTTTTAACTTACCCATATAGGAAACCTTAACAGCATTTCTCTGGCCAATTTCGGCCATCCATTCACGCAATGCGGAAATTGTTATTTCACGACCAATGATAATAACGACAGGTATTAATACATACCATTCAGGTGTTTGATATAAAACCAATATTAGAGCAACAGCAACAATTAACTTATCTGCAACGGGATCAAGAAAAGCGCCAAACGGTGAGGTCTGATTCCACTTTCTCGCTAAATAGCCGTCGAGCCAATCTGTTAATGATGCAATGGCAAATACAATGGTGGCCCAGATTGATGCTGTTTCATAAGGTAAAAAGTAACATGCAATCAACACAGGTATTAATGCAATTCGCAATAAGCTCAAAATATTAGGAAGGTTAAACATAAAGTCCACTCAAATTACTCAGTCCGCGGTATAGTAGCATTTATAAGGTTTTTATTTATCTCCATGAAAGACGTCATAAATTTTTTGTGCCAAGCCCTCACTGATTCCATCGACTCGAACTAAGTCTTCAACTCCCGCTCTTTTAACTTCTTGCAAACCACCGAATTGTTGCAATAGCTTCTGACGGCGTTTTGGCCCCATTCCATCAATTCCTTCTAAGGCTGATGTCTTCCTTGCTTTAGCTCGCCGCTGACGATGGCCCGTGATAGCAAACCGGTGTGCTTCATCTCGAACCTGTTGCAGGAGATGTAATGCGGGTGATTCTGGCGCTAAATCGACTTCACCCTCCTGCCCCACCAAAAATAAAGTTTCTTCCCCTGGCCGCCTTTCAGGGCCTTTGGCTATACCCAAAATATCAATATCGAGTTGCAACTCAGCCATCACTGCTTTTGCTTCTGTCAGCTGGCCTTTACCACCATCTATTAATAATAAATCTGGGCGTTTTCCTTCGCCTTTTTTCAGTCGTGTGAATCGACGCATTAATGCCTGATTCATAGCAGCATAATCATCGCCCGGTGTTATACCTTCAATATTGAATTTACGATAATCACTTTTTATTGCGCCTTCCAGACCAAACACCACACATGATGCGACGGTCAATTGACCACTGGTATGACTAATATCAAAACATTCTAAGCGCTTAGGCATTTCATCTAACTTAAGGGCTTCTTGCAATAACTCAAATCGTTGTAATAAATTAGATCGACTACTTAGACGTTGATTCAAGCTTATTTCAGCATTGGTGATCGCCATTTTCATCCAGCGCACACTATTTCCGCGTTGAGGGTATCGTATTAAAACTCGATGTTGTGATTCTTGTTTTAATACATCTTGAAGTAAGACTATATCTTTAGGCGTGTGGCTTACTAAAATTTCAACCGGAATATCTTTACCTAAATAGTACTGAGGAATAAAGGCTGACAATAATTCTTCAGGCAAACTACCCGCCGATCCTTTAGGAAAATAAGATTTATTGCCTAAACTACGACCACCGCGAATAAAGCATACTTCTACAACGGCCATTCCGTCGCACACTTTGGCAGCTAACACATCTAAATCACCTTGCTCTGAGCTGACATATTGCCGTTCTTGCACGCGACGAAGGCTAATAATCTTATCTCGTATCGCAGCGGCTTTTTCAAAGTCTAACTGTGTTGATGCTATTTCCATCTGCTCAGATAGCTCTTCCATCACTTGCTGATTTTTTCCTTCCAGAAATAAAATAGTATGTTGAATGTCTTTTTTATAATCTTCTTCAGAAATCAAATCAACGCAAGGCGCTGTGCAGCGCTTAATTTGATACTGCAAACAAGGTCGTGAACGGTTTTGATAATAGGTATCATCACATTGTCGAACCGGAAAGAGTTTTTGTAATAAGCTTAGACTTTCTCTTACTGCACCAGCACTAGGGTAAGGCCCAAAGTATTTGCCCGCTTTTCGTTTAGTACCTCGATGCAGACTGAGTCGGGGAAACTTATCGCCCGAAATAAATAAATAAGGATAGCTTTTATCATCACGTAATAGGATGTTATAACGTGGCATCAACTCCTTAATCAGGTTATTTTCAAGGATTAAGGCTTCATTTTCAGTATGGGTGACTAGTGTTTCTATTTGAGCTATTTGCCCAACCATAACCCGTGTTTTTGATGTTTGTCCTGTTTTACGAAAATAGCTTGATACTCGCTTTTTGAGGTTTTTAGCTTTCCCCACGTAGATTACGGTATTACTGCTATCAATCATCCGATAAACACCCGGACGACTGGTCAATGATTTTAGAAATGAAGTCGAGTCAAAATCACGGCTTTGTTCTGTTTCCGACAGCGTTTCAGTTTGTTTCTTTGCGTTCTCAGTGTCACTCATTTAATACTGTTATTGTCCTATAACAAATTGCTTTTCGCTTAATTCAGTGGGTGATTGGGTCTGTTAGAAAATAACACTTTGCTGATTCATAAGTAAACACATTCGACTGAGTCGCTATTGTTGCCCTAGCTTGTTTTGGGTATCCCAGTCCAATCAAGCAGCAAACACCTAACGCGACCATTAATGCCTTCAGCTCCCCAAACCTCCGGTTTTCATGTCGGTTTGCGCATTGCTCTAGAGAGCAAGACGCAGCATCAACATTACCTTAATAACTCTACGGCAATAGAAAGGCCGTTCTAGCATTATGCTTCACTGTTTGCTTTCGCTCTCTAGTACAAAGATTCGTTGCCTAAAGGCGACTAATCAATATCGCTTCGCTATTCATGTCGATCAGCGAAAGCTACAGCTATTAATTATGAGAGTTAGCCTCATCATCTTTTTTAGGTGCATATTGGCGCAGATAACATTTATGCGCTTGATAAAAACTATTCGCTGATAGCCCTAATAGAATCACCCCGCCCATCAATGCTGGTACAGCATCGCTAAAAATATAAAACATAGCTAAGGCTGCGAGAAGTTCACAACTGCCAATTACTTTTAGTAATACAACGTTTTCAATCCGCTTCACACTCATTACTCCCAGACATAAATAGCATAGTATTATCACATATAAAGTATGGCTAATCATTGGTTTGGCTAAATTCACCATGCCGATGAATAAAATCTATGAGAAAATGTCTCTTTTTCAGCAATAGTACATTATGTCTTCAACAAGCCCCTTAAAGCCTCAACTTCCTCCATCAGCACAAAAGCAACTTCGTGCAGGGCAACTCTATGGCAGTGCGCAAGGCTTATTATTAGCGAAGACAGCATTGCAACATGACGGTCCCATCCTCGTTTTAACCGACGATGCAAATACTGCACATAAGCTGGAAATTGAAGCTCATTTTTATCTTGGTGAAAACACATTACCGATACTGCATTTTCCTGATTGGGAAACGCTGCCTTACGATACGTTCTCACCTCACCAAGATATTGTCTCAGAACGATTAGATACGCTACATCAACTGCCTGATTTCAAACGTGGCATATTAATGGTGCCCATTTCGACCATAATGCATCGCCTTGCCCCTCGTGAGTTTTTAGAAGGCAATACGCTTATTTTAAAAACGGGCGATCAGTTCGATATTGAAGTATGGCGCAGTAAATTAGAAAAAGCCGGTTACCGCTATGTGTCGCAAGTCATGGAACATGGTGAGTTTGCTGTACGTGGTGCAATTATTGACCTCTACCCAATGGGCAGTAAGCTGCCTTTCCGAATTGATTTATTCGATGATGAAGTCGACACCTTGCGTACTTTTGACCCAGAAACGCAACGTTCCATCGATAGCATCGATTCAATCCAATTATTACCTGCTCGTGAATTCCCTGTCACCGATGATAGTATCGCGCTATTTCGCAAACAATTTCGAAATGCCTTTGATGGCGATCCTCAGCGTAGCTTAATCTATCGCGAAGTATCTGAAGGTAATATGCCAGGTGGTATTGAATATTACCTCCCTCTGTTCCTAGAAAAAACGAATAGCCTAATTGACTATTTACCCAGTAATACACTGTTATTTAATAGTAATAATCCACATCATGCTGCTACAACATTTTGGCAGGAAATCAATCAGCGCCATCAACAGCACCAAATCGATCCTGAACGCCCTCTTCTTCCTCCACATGAAATGTTCTTCCCTGTTGAGGAATTATTCAGCGCATTTAAAGCCTACCAACGCCTCCACACTCAAACCTTTGAGTTAGATGATAGTGCTGGCAACCAAAACTACCAAACAGTCATACCACCACAGCTCACCTTCAGCGCTCAGCATGATCGCCCCTGTGATGCACTACTGCAATTTGTAGATAACTTCGATGGCCGTATTTTATTTGCCGCAGAAACGGCAGGTCGCCGTGAAACCTTATTAGAGTTATTACGTGATAACGGCATTCAGCCGACTCACGCTAACAATTGGGATGAGTTCCTCGCTGACGATAGTCCATTAGCCATTACCGTTGCGCCATTAGAGCAAGGCCTGCTCTTACCGCAAAACAAGCTTGCCGTTATTGCAGAACCACAACTGTTTGGTCAACAAGTTATGCAGCGGCGGCGGCGTAGTCGTAAAAAGCGCGATTCTGATGCCGTTATACGTAACCTTGCAGAATTAACCATAGGTGATGCAGTTGTTCATGAAGATCACGGTGTTGGTCGTTATTTAGGGTTACAAACACTTGATGTCGGTGATGTAGCCACTGAATACGTCACACTTGAATATGCCAAAGGCGACAAACTCTATGTACCTGTTTCAGCTTTAGATTTAATCAGTCGTTATTCGGGTGCTGCACCCGAATTAGCGCCACTACACAGGCTAGGTTCAGGTCAGTGGGAAAAAGCGAAACGTAGAGCCGCTGAAAAAGTACGTGATGTCGCTGCTGAATTACTTGATATTTATGCTCAACGTGCTGCTCATAAAAAGCCGCCAGTAAATGGTCCTGATGAACACTATGCCTCATTCACGGCTGCATTCCCATTTGAAACCACGCCTGATCAGCAAGATGCCATTGATGATGTTGTAAAAGATATGACCTCTGACTCACCAATGGATCGCCTCATCTGTGGTGATGTCGGTTTTGGTAAAACAGAAGTCGCTATGCGTGCTGCATTTTTAGCAACTCAATCTGGCAAGCAGGTTATGGTACTCGTACCTACCACGCTATTGGCACAGCAACACTATGAAAACTTTAAAGATCGCTTTGCCGACTGGCCTATACAGATTGAAGTTATGTCTCGCTTCCGATCTAAAAAACAATTAGATGCAGTGAAAAATGGCATGGAAAACGGTACTGCTGATATCATCATCGGCACCCATAAACTGATTCAACAAGATATTAACCCCAAACGTCTTGGCTTATTTATTCTCGATGAAGAGCATCGTTTTGGAGTTACTCAGAAAGAACAAATCAAAAAATTCCGTTCTGAAATTGACGTATTAACCTTAACGGCAACCCCCATTCCGCGTACCTTAAATATGTCGATTTCAGGCATTCGCGACCTGTCCATTATCGCCACGCCACCAGCACGCCGTTTAGCCATTAAAACCTTTGTACAAGAATGGCATGCAGACAAAATTCGTGAAGGCATGTTGCGTGAAATTAAGCGTGGTGGCCAAGTCTACTTCTTACACAATAAAGTTGATGACATTGATCGCGTAGCACGAGAAATTGAACAATTAGTTCCCGAAGCTAAAGTCACCGTCGCGCATGGTCAAATGCGTGAACGCGAGCTTGAACAAGTCATGCTCGATTTCTACCATCAGCGCTTTAATGTCTTGGTTTGCACCACCATTATTGAAACCGGCATCGATATCCCATCAGCAAATACCATCTTTATTGATCGCGCCGACAAGCTTGGTTTGGCTCAGCTATATCAAATTCGTGGTCGGGTAGGCCGCTCACATCATCGTGCTTATGCCTACCTAATTGTACCGCCACAAAATGCCATGACTAAAGATGCCATTAAACGTCTTGAAGCCATTGAATCCATCGAAGACTTGGGTGCAGGCTTCACATTAGCGACACATGATATGGAAATTCGTGGCGCAGGTGAATTATTGGGAGATGATCAAAGTGGTCAAATGCAAGAAATTGGTTTCGGCTTATATAATGAATTATTAGAACGTGCCGTTACTGCCCTTAAATCAGGTAAAGATCCAAGTCTCAACCTCGATCAACGCAACTTTATTGAAATTGATTTACATGTACCAGCTTTGATTCCTAATGATTATCTGCCTGATGTTCATACCCGTCTGGTGTTATACAAACGTATCTCAGCAGCGAAAAACAATGAAGCACTACGTGAACTACAAGTAGAAATGATTGATCGTTTTGGCTTATTGCCAGAACAAATTCAAACCCTGTTTGCCATTCATGAACTACGTTTCAAAGCGAAACAAATTGGTATTCGTAAGATTGATGTCTACGATCAGGGCGGCCGGATTATCTTTGACCAAGAGCCAAATATTGAACCGATGACCATTATTCAGCTGATTCAATCACAACCGGCTAAATATAAATTAGATGGACAGGATAAATTACGCTTTATCTTCGGTATGCCAGATGCAGATAGTCGCTTATCGACGTTGAATCATGTGTTGGATGCTCTAACTTAATAGTAATAAACTGTGCATGCCAGTTCTATGCAAAAAAGCCACTAAACAATTAGTGGCTTTTTTATTGCTGATTTTCTAATTCAGTCTCCATTATTGCAACAGAAGAGAAGACTAATGGGAATGATTTAATGATCCCTAATAAACACCCAATCATCACCCGATGACATTTCATTACTAAATCGATAACCATCAGTATCAAATTGTTTAATCTGTTCGGGATCTTCAATTCGTTGTTGGATTATATAACGACTCATTAGGCCTCTGGCCTTTTTGGCGTAGAAGCTAATAATTTTATACTGGCCATTTTTCAGATCTTTAAACACTGGCGTAATAATTTTAGCATTCAACTTTTTAGCTTGTGCAGCTTTAAAATATTCATTTGATGCAAGATTAATCAATACGCCATCGGTTAATTCTGATTCGAGTGATTCACGGATTGTATTGCCCCAAAATTGGTAGAGGTCTTTACCTTTTTCATTGGCAAATTTTGTCCCCATTTCAAGCCGATATGCTTGCATTAAATCTAATGGTTTTAGCACGCCATAAAGGCCAGATAAAATACGTAAATGTTGCTGAGTAAACTCTAAATCACTTTCATCTAAGCTGTCTGCATCCAAGCCTGTGTAAACATCACCCTTAAATGCTAACACCGCTTGTTTAGCATTATCTAAATCAAAGGGCGTTTGCCATGTTTGGAAACGAGCGACATTTAAGCCAGCCAATTTATCACTTAACTTCATTAAGCTAGCCACGTCTTGCACCGATAGATTTTGTAAATCATCAATCAGTTGCTGTGACTGTTTTAAATAGCGTGGTTGTGAAAACGCTTTCGTAACAGGAGCAGTTTCAAAGTCCAGTGTTTTTGCTGGAGAAATAACCAGTAGCATATCTATCTTTTCCAGATGTTATTTAGCAGACTTATCATCTTGTTCAACTATTTCAGCATCTATCACTTCCGAAGTATCGCTATCAGCTGGTGTAACCGTTACATCGATCACAGTATCTTCAAGCTCGCCCCATGCAGCAAAAGGGAATGGTTTTCTTTGATCATTATAAGTAAGGAATAAATAGATCTGATTGATATATTGAGCTAGACCTGCACCTAATTCACGTAGATTTTTATTATCTTCACCAGTAATCAGTGCAAAAATCGCCTGCACGACAATCACTATTCCCGTCACAATGCTTGCGAAATATAAAATAATGGCAAAAAGTACCATATAGAGGATTCGCGTCCATTGCTTGCTATCTTTCAGGTTTTTTTTAATTTGCTCTTGATCTTTCTCAGCCATGATTTTTACGCTCTAAAGAAATAATAGATCAACTTTATCATGAAACTGTATTAAGTATGAATCACTGTATTGCTTTTAATTAAATAGCAACGCCCTCAATGAAGAATCATTGAGGGCTTAAAACACTATGTTATTTATTAAAGTGCTTATCAAGGTTCATTAAACCAGCATCATAAATACCAGAAATTGTATTTGTAGCTTCTTCATCCGTAGCACCATTAGCATCAAAACTTGAACTCCACGTCACTACTGATTTTCCATCCATACCTTCAGCGACACTAATAGTTGAAACATAATCGGCAACAGGTAGTGGCGATTCTGTAATCGCATAGGTGTAGCGATGACTTAAATTATTATTAGCCACTAATTTTTCAGTAATTGTTGCACCATTGCCTAAAGTTAACACCCTTACAGCTCCCGCAACATCACTATTACCTTTAATTAATTGGCTTGCAACCACAACAGGATGCCAAACATCTAAGTGATTAAAATCACCAATCATTTTCCATGCTGTATCAGGGCTAGCATTGATTGCCATTTCTTTACTTACTGTTAAGTTACCTGCAAGTGCAGCCATTGATACTGTGATGAATACCGCTGATACTGCCGTTTTAATTATTGTATTTAACATTAATTTAATTCCATCTCTCATTGAAGGGAGCTAAAGTATGCATTTTCTTCCAAATAGAAAAAATAGCCTTGACGGACTAATCCTTTAGGATTAAAACGTCTAAAACTGTTGTAAAGTCTGATTCAAATCATCAGCACTGACCGGCTTCATCATGAAATAATGGCCTGCTTTTTCAATAAGCTTGCGTACTTCTGTGTCTGTCGTGCCCGTTATGATAATAACGGGAATAGTTTGCTGGTAGTTAGCTTGTATTAGCTGCACTAGCTCTATCCCTGTTTCATTAATCATCTGATAATCGGCAATGATAATATCTGGGCATGAATGCTTTTGACTGAGTAATTGTTGAACATCTTCAGCTGATGCACAACTATCGACTCGACATTGCCATGACTGTAAGATCTTCTCTAAACTCGTACGAATCGTTTCATCATCTTCTATCAGCCAGATCACTTTATTGATCTGCGCATGCGGCTTGATAAGTTTCACTTCACCTATCAGTGTCGGATCACCATAAGGCACATCAATATAAAATAGCGAACCTTTACCATGTTGTGATTGCATTCCAATCTCTAATTTCAAAACACTAGCGGCTTCTTGCACAATAGAAAGACCTAAGCCCAAACCTTGGTCTGATAATTGTTTAGCTTGCTTTTCTCGATAAAAAGAATCAAACACTTTTTCTTGCGCATCTTTGCTTAAACCGATTCCTGAATCCAATACACACATTCTAATATGTGTTTTTAAACGTCGACATCCCAATAAGATCTTTCCTGTCGGTGTATAACGAAGCGCATTTGATAAGAGATTCCTTAATATGCGTTCTAATAGGTTTGGATCGGTCACCACACAGGCAGAGGTTTCTGGGGCTGAAAAAGAAAGCTGTTTTTGTTTTGCTTGTACTGAAAAATCATTCACTAACTTGTCTAATACATCCTGCAAGTAAAAGTGCTGTTGGTGGGTAGGTAGTTGATTAGATTCTAATAAACTAATATCCAATAGACTGGTAAACATGCCATTCATACCATCGACAGCTGCAAGGACTTTATCAGTTAATTTAGCCCGTTCATCCTCGCTTTTGCTGCCTTTTAATAAGGTCGTTAACAAACCTATTGTATGTAAGGGTTGCCTTAAATCATGGCTGGCTGCTCTTAATAAACCAGATTTAGCTTGATTAGCTTTATCTGCGTCTTGTTTCAACTGAGTCTGAAGATCTAATTGTGTTGTTGTACCAGCCAAATCGGTGGCTAAACGTGTTAGTTGTCGCGTTTTAATTAATGAAACAAACAAATAAAGAATAAGTAAGATGGTAATTAAACCACCAACAACAAGACCAATATATGGCAGCCATCTTTCACCTTCAATTAATGCCTCTAAATTAGGAAAGGCTACTAAGATCCACTGCTGATCGGCCACTTTCAATGTGTAAGTCCAATGTGGCTGCTGTTGCTTAGCAATATCATTAAACGAAGCTAACTGCTTGCTTGATGAATACAATAATTGCTGACTGGATGTATTAGCATCATATACGGCGATATCAAGCTGACGACTATTTGCAGCAAATACATCTTCAATTAATGAGCGAATGTCATAATTTCCTAGTACATAGCCAGCTATCTCCTGTTGACCTAGTGAATTTCGGTTAAAAACAGGGTGTAATGCTTGAAAACCGTAAAATTGTCGAGAGCCAGAATAAAGGGAGATCCGTTGTGTAATGGCGGTTGATTGTATCCTTTCAGCTTTTTTCATTACCCGGTTTCGCGATGAAATTGAAGCTAAGTTCAAACCTGCTTTCATGCTTTTATTCTCAGGCGTAATCATAAATTTAATCGGATATGAGGCTTTATCTTTGCTAACGGGTATAGGAACACCATGACCGGTAATCTCATACACTGAAAAATTACTATCGAGTTGATTTACCTCAGCTTCAAATTTGGCAATATCTTTACCTAACAACAACGGAGCCCAGCCAAGTGCAACCGTACCTGAATGATATTTAGTATCAGAATTAATATAGCTCGCTAATTGAGATCGAGACACATCACCCGAAGCCTGATACAAGCCAGAAATTTCAGTTAATGAGTCCAAAGAAATATCAATATTTGTTTGAACCTGCTTAATCTGTACTGCGGTATGTTGCTGTGTTTGCAGATACAGCCGTTCATTCGCCAATTTTTGTAATTCAACAAAACCAGCAAGTGATAGTAGAATGCCAACAGCCAAAACTAATAAGGCAATCATCGCCTGAAAACGAACCTGCTTATCTTTAAATAACTGCTTTATATTGAGTTCTGCCTTATTCATTGTTTTAAGAGTACATCTAACTAACAAATTGCTCTATCATTCCTTACATGAAAATTCTTATTGCCGATGATCACCAGCTCTACCAAGATGCCCTGTCCATATTGGTTCAACGTTTAGATGAACCAACGGAAATCCACCTTTCTAGCAGTTATACCGAATTATTGCAGTTGGCAGCAGCTTCCGATAATTGGGGACTAATGTTAGTTGATCTGCATATGCCAGGCCTTAGCTATTATGAAGGGATTGCGCAATTATCAACTCAGCATCCTGATACCCCCATCATCGTCATTACATCATCGGATGATCCTGAAGATTCTCAACGCGCACTGCGAGCAGGTGCTCAGGGTTATATGTCCAAAGCAATGAAAAGTGATGATATGCTCAATGCCATTAAATTAATGTTAAGTAGTGGCATTTCAATTCAGCCAAACTATGCAGCTCCAACGGAATCAACTATCAGCGAATTGACCCCAAGACAACAAGATGTGCTCGAATTACTCTGTCAGGGTGAATCTAATAAGCGTATTGCACTTAATTTAGATTTGAGTGAACACACCGTTAAATTACATGTTCGAGCCATATTGCAGGCACTTAATGCCGAAAATAGAACCCAAGCAGTTATTATTGCCAAACAATATTCTTTACAGAAATAACCCTATGAAATCATTGTGTTTAAGCACTATAAACCTTATCGAAACACTTACTGAATGGTCAGGGAAAACAGCCGCATGGTTGGTTTTAGTGATGGTATTAGTGATTTGTTATGACGTGACGATGCGTTACCTTTTCCAAAATGGTTCCATTGCTCTGCAAGAACTGGAATGGCATTTATTCGCCCTAATATTCTTGCTTGGCTGTGCTTATACACTTAAATATGACGAACACGTTCGTGTCGATATTCTCTATCAAAGTCGTTTTTTATCGAATAAACACCGTGCTCTAATCAATATCTTTGGCACTTTATTTTTGTTATTGCCCTTTTGTATTTTAATATTAATCACCACCTGGCCATTTGTAGAAAATGCATTTTATTACAATGAAGGTTCGCCCGATCCGGGAGGTCTACCGTATCGTTATATTCTCAAAGGCAGCATCTTAGTCGCCTTTAGTTTATTGATTCTGCAAGGCATTGCGGGTTTATTAAAAAATAGTCTCGCACTTAGCGATAACTCGGAGACCAAATAATGGAAGTTTGGGCTCTCATTATGTTTGCAGTGCTATTTTTAGCACTATTAGTAGGTTTCCCTGTTGCATTTACACTTGGTGCTGTCGCCCTTGGTTTTGGCAGTGTCTTTTTGGGTTTAGACTTTTTTAACCTCTTGCCCTTACGAATTTGGGGCATTATGACCAACTTCACCTTATTGGCCGTGCCTCTGTTTGTTTTTATGGGGGTAATTTTAGAAAAATCAGGTATTGCCGAACAACTACTTGAGACCATGGGCCGATTATTTGGCCGCATTCGTGGTGGATTAGCAATCTCTGTGGTCGCTGTAGGCGCTCTATTAGCCGCTACAACAGGTGTTGTAGGTGCATCAGTAGTCACTATGGCAGTGATTGCATTACCCGCCATGTTAAAACATGGTTATGCACCGACTTTAGCCAGTGGCACTATTGCTGCTTCTGGCACCTTAGGCCAAATCATCCCTCCCAGTATCATCCTAATTTTATTAGGTGATGTAATTGGCGTACCTGTTGGCCAACTGTTTATTGCTGCAGCGGTTCCAGGTCTTATGTTGGTGTGCGCTTATATGGTCTATATCGGCTTTATCGCATGGCGTCATCCTGAGCTTGCCCCAGCCATTCAAAGTCAGCTTGATGATAAACATTTAGGGTTGCAAGTACTCAAAAGTCTACTGCCTCCCTTAGCACTGGTGTTAGCCGTATTAGGCTCTATTTTCTTCGGTATAGCCTCACCAACAGAATCGGCTGCTGTGGGCGCTTTAGGCGCGATGATCCTTGCTGTATTACACGGCAGATTAAACCTTGCTAATCTGCAAGATGCCTTACAACAAACTACCCGCCTGACGAGCATGGTATTTTTAATTCTGATTGGTGCCACTGCATTCGGCTTAGTGTTTGTTGGCATGGGTGGTGACAATCTCATCTTCGACATTTTCAACACACTACCAGGTGGAAAATGGACCTTCTTAATTGTCAGCATGTTACTAATTTTTATACTTGGTTTCTTCTTAGACTTTATTGAAATTTGTTTTATCGTGGTACCAATCATTGCACCTGTTGCTATTCATATGGGACTCGATCCACTTTGGTTTGCATTACTGATTGCACTTAACTTACAAACCTCGTTCCTAACGCCCCCCTTTGGCTTCTCACTGTTCTATCTCAAAGCCAGTGCACCAACACTGGAGTTAAGTACTATTTACCGAGGCATCGTACCGTTTATAATTATTCAGGTTATCGTATTAGCACTCTTAATTAGCTTTCCAGATATAGCGTTGTGGTTGCCTAGTTTGATGGAGTAAATTTCTCTGTTTGTTATTGCTTATCTACTGCCAAAGAATTTTTATTCTCTTTAAATAACTAGTTATGCGTAATAAGGAAATAGCATGAGAGGAAATATTATTGCTTATATTGAGATGTGTCAGACTGAAGGTACAAGTCTGCAAAAAGGCATGAATTTTCGTCTTAAAGGCAAACACTCAGTCATTCTTATGTTTGTTAGGGAAAACTCTCCTTATGAAGATCAAATTACTGAAGACGGAACAGTCCTTCTCTATGAAGGCCACGATATTCCAAAAACGAAGGGCATCCGAGATCCTAAAAGTGTAGACCAACCAGAGTTTAGAAAGAGTGGTAGCCCTTATGAAAATGGAAAGTTCCATAGGGCAGCATAAGGGTTCAAGTTAGGTGAAAAAGGCCCTGATATTGTCAAGGTTTATGAAAAAATTAAGCCAGGTATTTGGTCTGATAATGGCTATTTTCATTTAGTCGATTCATGGACAGAATCAGATGGCCATCGTAATATCTTCAAATTCAAACTTATTGCAATTGAAAATATAGAAGATGAATCCTTAGCAGTTGATCTGACAAGTCGAGAAGTAAAAAGAAGTCGAATTATTCCAACACATATAAAACTAGAAGTTTGGAAGAGAGATCAAGGGAGGTGTGTTACTTGCGGAGCAACTGATGAACTTCACTTTGATCACATTCTGCCTTATTCCAAAGGTGGAACATCATTAATAACTGAAAACATTCAATTATTATGTGCTTGTCATAATCTTCAAAAAAGTGCAAAAATACAATAAATTAATGATTAATTAGAATAAATGCGGCAGCTATTTGTTCTTTGGAGCTGAAGATGAATGAGAAGACCAATAATCGTGAATTATTACTGCTTCGACATGGTAAGTCGTCTTGGGACACTGTTAAGGGTGATTTTGATCGCACTTTAACGGAACAAGGGCAACGGCATGTAAAGCGGGTTGCCCTTTATTTGCAACACAACAATCTTATTCCTGATTTTATATTATCTTCACCAGCACAAAGAGCTATTCATACCGCCACGATTGTCTGTCAATTGCTGGGCATAGATCCCGATACTATTCATGCCAACAGTCAAATTTATAATGCTCGATATGAAGACTTATTGAATGTTATTGCTCAGTGTTCTCAACAAAGTTACAGGATATTATTAGTTGGTCATAACCCCGCTTTAGAAGATCTGGTCACTTTTTTGAGTTCAAACTCCGCACAACACTATAACAATCACACACACTTATCTCCCTCTACACTTGCGCACCTTCAAACGAAAGAAGCTTGGAGTAAGCTAGACACTTCAGGTGCACGTTTACTCTCAGTGACTTATTCTAAAAGCCTGGCTGAAGACAGTAACTAACAGTTAAAACTTTGCACTTGCGTAATCGCCTGTTTATCCAGCGTTAACATTATTAATCTGTCCAGACCTAGCGCGACACCCGAACATTCTGGCAGACCCTGCTTCATAGCAGCTAATAGGTTTTCATCGAGTGGCATTATTGACTTGTTGTGCTTAATTCGTTGCTGATTATCATGTTCAAACCGTTGGCGAAGTTCATCGGCATCTTGCAGTTCGTTATAACCATTGGCAAGCTCTATACCATTGATATACAGCTCAAAGCGATCGGCGACTTGATAACCATCACAATCTGTTTTTATTTTGGCTAGTTGTGCTTGTGATGCAGGGAAATCATAGATAAACAATGGCATATTCATCGCAGCGAGTCGCGGTTCGATAATATAGCTCATTAATATTTCTAACCAACCATCACGATCAGTTTCTAAATCTTCTGGTAGGCCTGTAATATGTTGTTGAGCACAATGTTTAATTGCCTCATCCGAGCAGCTAAACACATTAAGCTTAAGATAAAACTCAAAAATACCACGATAACTTAAACGGCAAACGGGTTTAAAACCAAACACCTGCTGCAATAAGCTATTCACTTCATCTATTAACTGATTTAAGCTCAGTTCAGGGCGATACCATTCCAACATAGTAAATTCAGGCGAGTGTAGCTTGCCTTGTTCGCCATTACGAAATACACGTGCGATTTGATAGATAGAACCCGATCCAGCTGCCAAAAGTCGCTTCATAGCAAATTCAGGCGACGTGTGTAAATAATGTGTTTGTTTAGTCTGCGTGCCTATTGGAATATAGTCCGTGGTGAAACTATCCAAATAAGGCGCTGTAGGGGCAGCTTGCGACAAGATGGGGGTTTCAACCTCCCATACGTCGCGCTCAGCAAAAAAAAGGCGGACATCAGCTAAATACTGCGCCCGCTTTTTTAATGTATCTATTTCAGCAGAAGGCTGCCAATTATTTTCTATAGTGCTCAATGGTTAATTAAGCATCCTTGGCACGTTCTACATACTCACCGCTGCGAGTATCAATTTTTAATACTTCACCAATGCTCATGAATAATGGAACACGTACAATCGCACCGGTTTCTAATGTTGCTGGTTTACCGCCAGTACCTGCAGTGTCGCCTTTTAAACCAGGGTCTGTATCGGTTACCGCTAAGTTAACGAAATTGGGTGCTGTAACTAATAAAGGCGTACCATTCCATTGAGTCACCGTGTAAACATATTGCTCTTTTAACCATTTCAAGCAATCTTCAACTGCATTAGCATCAGCGGTATGTTGTTCGAAAGTTTCAGAGTCCATGAAATACCAGAACTCGCCATCAGTGTATGAATATTCTAATTCAACTTCCATAACATCAGCGCTTTCAACACTATCGCCCGACTTAAAAGTACGCTCGTTAACACGGCCTGTTTTTAAGTTACGAAATTTGACACGATTGAATGCTTGGCCTTTACCTGGCTTAACCAATTCGTTTTCAATTATGCTGCATGGGTCGCCATCCAGCATAAATTTAAGTCCGCCTTTAAATTGATTTGTACTTACACTTGCCATGGCAACCTCTTTTGAGAGACGATCAACGTCTAATTAAAATTAAGCAGACTATGATACCGCAATCTACCCCATTGATGAAAAAACAGACTTGGCAAGCAGAACTAGCAACGGCCATCAAAGAGCCACAAGCACTCCTAGTTCAACTCGGTTTATTAGATCAACTGAATGCTATTTCACCTGATTTAATTAAGGGGTTTCCGCTTCGCGTACCACAAAGCTATGTTGATAAAATGCGCTATGGCGATAAAAATGACCCCTTACTACGTCAAGTATTCCCCTTGATTGACGAATCAATAGATCAAGCTGGTTTTGTTCACGATCCCGTCGGTGATCATGCCGCCATCACTTCACCCGGTATGCTACAAAAGTACCATGGCCGTGCCTTATTACTCATCACTGGCGCATGTGCAATTCATTGTCGTTATTGTTTCAGACGTCACTTCCCTTATAACGATAGCAACCCACTTGCCAGCCAGTGGCAAACAACGCTTGAATCAATCAAGACTGACACCTCAATTAACGAAGTTATCTTCAGCGGAGGTGATCCTTTATCGTTAAGTGACAACAAACTCGCTAAGTTAGTTAAACAGTTAGAGGGCATCTCTCACATTAAACGGCTGCGTATTCATACTCGCTTGCCTGTTGTACTTCCCAATCGTGTTGATAATGAACTGATAGCGTGGATTAATAAAACACGCTTAAAAGTGGTTATGGTTATCCACGCTAATCATGCCAATGAAATTGGTGATGATGTCACTCATGCACTTGAACAACTTCGACAAGCGGGTTGCCAACTATTAAACCAAGCGGTATTACTCAAAGGCGTAAATGACAGTGTCGAAAATTTAGTGGCACTTAGTGAGCGTTTAAGCGAAGTCAATGTGATGCCCTACTACCTACATTTACTTGATCGTGTTGCAGGAGCTAGTCATTTTGATGTACCGGATGAACAAGGTATTGAGCTTATTGCACAAATTCGTACGGTATTGCCCGGGTACCTTGTGCCTAGATTGGTGAGGGAACAGCAAGGTGAGTGTAGCAAGACTGTTATTGCATAAAACCACACAAATTTAAGCTTGTTCTAAATAGAAACTTAGAACTTTATTATCAAGGACTTATAAATCATATGAATATCAGCACCTTTTCACATTCATTAAAGATAAAGGCAACAATAGCCCATGGCTAGTCAAATATCAAGCTGGCTGACCCTTTGATTTTTTCTTCTGAAAGCGGATTAAATAGGGATTTGAGTAATGGAAATATTCGAGGTTATACCTCAACTGAGTTTTCGTATTCTAGTCAAGCCGTTGCAAATGGGGCTCAAGTTAAACCGGAGTGGGGAATTCCTGAATATGGTGTAGCTATACCTGTAGACAAACTAAACGGATTTAATTTAGCTAGACCAAATGGTAATAAAGCTTCTTCTGGCTGGGAAGTGTTTACTAATTCTTATCCAGAAGCCGGTTCAGGTGGGTGGAGCCAATTTTTAATTAATGAAGTTCCTATTGATCAAACATACATATTTAAGTTGAAACCATGATTTGTAAAAATTGTTCTATACATAAAGGTAGTTTTTCAACGGAGTCTGTGTTTTTAGATTTTAAGAAAAAATTAAGTGCTATGACCGAAGAGGGCTATCTTAAAAAACTAAATCAAATTGATTCAGTTGGCCCTTTTATTAAATGGAAATACGAGTGTTGTTTGTGTAATCAAAAATGGGTACTTTCTTACCCAGATCAAGCATTTCGTGGTGGTTGGGAGAAAGTAGACAATGAAGACTGAAGCGATGGTTGATATTATTTTTCCTGAAGGATTGAAAGAGGCTTCTGCACAATCATTAAAGCTATGTGAACTCATAATCACCGGATTATTGAAGTCAAGCGATACTGCTATCGAATTATCTGTAAATATAAATGAAAAATCGATTGCCTGTAGCGATCAAAATGTTAGGGAAATCATCCGAATGATCATGGGGGCAGGAAGAATAGAAACTGTTTTGTCTCAATTAAAACAGCTTCTTCATCCAGCAGTAGATTCAAAGGCTCTAGGAGAATTAAAGCTAAATATTTCAGAAGATAGGAAGAGTTTTGTATTTTATGAGAGGAATTGTCCATATAGCTGGAACATCATTGCTCATTAGTTCCAAACAAATTTAATTTACCTAATAGTAAAAGGGGTCAGATTGAACCTGCTACATTTTAACGGATACATTAAATAGAGGACAATATACCGTCTAGAACTAAAGGGGAACTAAAGGGGACGCTTCCTGACGAATCCCCACGAAATAAGTAGTAAAAACAGACAACTAATACCTTTATAGAGGGAACTCTCACGACATTAAG
>ENA-OSET01000568-OSET01000568.1-sediment-metagenome-genome-assembly--contig:-NODE-568-length-40969-cov-4.711924_pt1 | contig 40969 bp, 31 predicted proteins | sample MGYA00237882_ERZ534229 | MGnify/ENA primary metagenome ERZ534229 (study PRJEB26408, sample SAMN06266212) | sediment metagenome | isolation source: Hudson Canyon methane seep mesocosm | place: USA:Hudson...
TCAAGACCAGTGCCGACACAAAGGACCAACTCATCGAGGTAATAATTTCCAATCACCCGTATGAGACTCCACAGATAGTGGCATGGGAGGCATCCAGTACACCCAGATTCTCCGATTGGGTTCAAGGCTGAAGTCCCATCGTGGCCTATGGGCGTGCTTTCCTTTCTACGTCCCGCCAAAGAGGTCCCGACTACATGGTGGAGCGCGACCGACCCCATGTCCACCAGACCACCCGCCAGAACTCTATTGATTCTGATAGTCGGCCTCTGGATTTTTGGTACCGGCGATGCCATACTGATTGCAGCGGGAATCGGCAACACACCCTGGACTGTACTGGCTGAGGGAATAGCACTGAACATCAACTGGTCAGTAGGCCAAGCCACCTTCCTTGTCAGCGTCCTCGTACTTTTCCTCTGGATTCCCTTGAAGGAGAAGCCTGGTATTGGTACAATCCTCAACGCGATTATCATCTCTGTGGCGATTGAGGTGATGGTACCACTTCTTCCAGTTCCTGATTCTCATACAATGGCTGTAGCAGAGGTCCTAATTGGGGTACTCCTAATTGGAATTGGTAGCGGTATCTACCTCACAGCCAATTTGGGACCGGGTCCGCGTGACGGCTGGATGACCGGGTTGCAGAAGGCCTCTGGGATTCCCATAGCAAGGGTCCGAGTCGTCATCGAAGTTTCCGTTTTAGCACTCGGAGTGTTGCTGGGAGGGACATTTAGAGAGGGAACGATCCTTTTCGCCTTACTGATAGGGCCTGTTGTTGCGATCTGTCTCAATCTAGCAGGGCGCTTCGGTAGCCCGGGTGAGGTTCATGGCTGAAACCCATCTGGTCTGTCCATGACGGGCCACGGCGTGATTCGACGCTATCGCGAGTTCCTACCGGTGTCTGAGGGAACCCACGCAGTCACGTTGAACGAAGGTGGTACCCCTCTCATCGAGACCCCAGGCATCGTCAGTGATATCGGAGGAGACTTCCGACTCTTTGTCAAGTATGAGGGCCTCAACCCAACGGCTTCGTTCAAGGATCGGGGAATGACACTGGCCGTTACCAAGGCCGCAGAGCGCGGGGCCAGCATCGTGGTGTGTGCCAGCACTGGCAACACCAGTGCATCCGCTGCGGCCTATGCAGCCGCTGCTGGAATGACCTGTTTGGTGCTGATACCAGAAGGCAAAATCGCCTATGGAAAGATGGCCCAGGCGCTAATCCATGGAGCCCAGACCCTTGAGGTTAGGGGGAACTTCGACGATGCTCTCGAAATCGTTAGGAGGCTAGGCGAGAGGGATGAGATTGAGGTGGTTAACAGCATCAACCCATTTCGCATACAGGGGCAGAAAACGGCGGCGTTTGAGGTCTGCGACACTCTTGGAGACGCCCCCGATATGCACTTCCTACCAGTGGGCAATGCCGGCAACATCACCGCCTATTGGTTAGGCTACAATGAGTATCTCGAAGCCGGGAGGAGCAGAGGGTTGCCTCGGATGATGGGATGGCAGGCAGAGGGCGCCGCTCCGATTGTACGCGGGGCCCCCGTAGAGAACCCTGAGACCATCGCCACCGCGATACGCATCGGCAATCCAGCAAGCTGGGAACACGCGGTCAAGGCAGTCACGGAGTCATCGGGACTAATTGATATGGTGAGTGACGATGAGATACTGGATGCTCAAAGGCTTCTGGCTCGCTCTGCCGGGATATTTGTGGAGCCTGCTTCCGCTGCCGGCTTCGCCGGCCTTCTGAAGTGCCATACTGCTGGTAACATCCCTAAAGGGAGCACAGTAGTTGTCACCGTGACCGGCCACGGCTTGAAAGACCCTAGAGTAGCGGTTGAGAACTCTCTCGCTGAATCGACCGTGGTTGACGCCGATTTGGATTCGGTGCTAGCAGCTATCGGGCTGGATTAGCTAAGGGCCCTTGCCTCTCCATCAAAGTTGTAGAACGAGACCAGAGTCTGAGTGTGACCCACTCCCTGTACTGCTGAGAGACCGTCGAGAATTGAGTCACCAAGGTCCTCCATGTTCTTCGCTAGTACCTCGATGATGAAATCCCACTGCCCGGTGACTATGTGGCATCCGACGACGAATGGCATGCTACAGATCTCCTGAGCCACATCCCGCCTGTCGGTCTCCCCTCTCTCCCCAGCCCAGTTGGCGAGGATGAAGGCATGCAGACTCCACCCAAGTTCCTCCTTTCCAAGTTCCACCGTGAAGCGCCGCACGACCCCCCTCTCTTGTAGCCTCCTTATTCTATCGTGTACAGTGACCCTAGGCATTCCTAAAGTGTCGGCTATAGCCTGTGTACTGGCTCTCGAATCTTCCTTCAACATACCAACTATGCTTGCATCCTTGGCGTCCAATTCTGAGGTAGGCATGAGTTTGGGAAGTGACGGCGAGAAATAAATTATTCCGACATTTAGTCGGATTATCTATGTATTTATGATTATTATTCGACATTTTATGAATTTTACCGGCGTATAGTTGATGACACTATCGCTGCTCGGAGTTCCATGAGCGACAAGTACTCCGACAGAAGATTCGCAACGCGGGCGATATGGTCAGGCACCCAGAATATCGAGGGAGCCGCCTCCTCCCCTATCTTCCTGACCTCGACCTACCGCCTGACCGATGAGCGCTATCAGGGTTGGGCCAATGGGGCCCAACACACAGCACTGTATAGCCGCCTCTCAAGCATCAACTCCGAGGGGGTGGCACAGAAGGTCGCCGCCCTTGAGGGTGCAGAGGACGGGGAGACATTCGCGAGTGGGATGTCGGCAATCACAACGACACTGCTCGCATTACTTTCGAAGGGTGACCACATAGTGGCGAGCCCCGACTGCTATGGCGGGACATACGGATTCATGACCGAGGATCTACCGAGATTCGGCATTGAGGTATCGATGGCTGATATCAGGGACCCTTCGTCCTATGAGGCCGCTATCCAGGAGAACACCAAGATTCTGTACGTAGAGACTCTGACCAACCCTGTTCTCAAGGTGTGCGACCTAGAGGCAATGGCTGCGGTTGCTAAGAAACACGGTCTCATCGCTATTGTTGACAACACCTTCGCAACCCCTTGGTCATGCAATCCCATATCAATGGGCTTCGACCTAGTCATTCACTCAGGGACCAAGTACCTCGGAGGACACTCGGATCTGATAGCCGGAATCGTAGTCGGAAGTAAGGAACTAGTGGCTGAGATATTCCCTAAGAAGGTGCATCTGGGAGGAGCCGCCGACCCACATATGTGTTATCTGCTTGAAAGGGGGATGAGGACACTCCACGCTCGCATGCCAATCCACGCTGCCAACTCTGCTGAACTAGCGAGCAGATTGGAGGCGCACCCGATGATAGAGAGCGTTAACCACACTTCCCTCCTGAGTTACACCGACCACGAGGTCGCCCAGAGAATTATGCCTAGAGGAAGTGGCATGCTGTCTTACGTCGTCAAGGGAGGCGATGAGGCTGCGCTGCGTTACATGAGAGCACTGGAGCTGATTTTTGAGGCTACCAGCCTCGGAGGGATAGAGAGCCTTGTAGAGTGCCCGTTCAATTCCAGCCACATGTTCGTTCCCGAGGAGGTGAGAGCCGAGGCAGGCGTCATTCCCGGCTTCGTACGAATGAGTGTCGGGATAGAGGACGTCGAAGACCTGTGGGCTGACATGCAGCAAGCACTGACTACTGCAAACGCCTTCCTAGAAACCAGAGCTTGAGGTGTCCGCATGGACACTGATTTACTGATCGCCACTCTTGTTTTCATCATCCCAATGTGTTTTTCTCCGGGTCCGAATAATGTTCTATGCGCTGCTCATGGATCCCAACATGGTCTACGAGCAACACTCCCTCTGATTGCAGGTATGGCAATCGGTTGGTCAACACTTGGTTTGTTCGTCGGTGGCGCTACGGTGTTTATCGAGGAGAACAAGTCATACTTCGACTTGCTAACATATCTTGGTGCGGCCTACATTGCCTATCTCGCATTCCAAGTAGCTACAGCCTCTCCAATATCAGAAGAAATTCAGGAAAGCGAACGTCTTGGTATCATTACAGGTATTGTACTACAAGTTGTTAATGGGAAGGCTTGGATTCATTTCCTCGTGCTAATGACAGCCTTTGGCTCCCTGTTTGGAACCGGTTTTGAGGCCAAGGCCTTACTTGTTTTACTGAATCTTCTCTGTGGCTTGCCCGCAGTAGTGTCTTGGGCCGCCTTCGGCACTCTCCTGAAGAGGACTTTCAGTAGTCCCGAATCTGCGAAAAATCTCAATCGCTTGATGGGGGCATCGCTGTTCGCTGTTGCAATTTGGATAACTCTCTCGCACTGATTAGGGCAACTTACCTGAACCACTAGCTTCAGAAAGCCACTTCATCGCCGCTTCGTAGTCTTGTACTGCATCCTTGTTGTCGTTGAGTAACAGGTCTTCTGCGGCATCCCACAATGCCCGTAGAGCCGGGACCCAATCGCCCCCTTTGTCCCGACTGGCCTCGTCGAAGCGCCAGGCGTCCGACTCGGTTCTATCGTGCACATTGAGCCAAGCCCAACCCATCGCCATCTCCAACCCCTTCCCTTTCCGGGCCTTGGAGACGGTGGAAGCAACCCCGCTGTCGACGGCTTGCCTAATCAGATTGTCAACGAAGTCCAGTGGGCTAGGTAGAGAACCGGCTTCCCATGGCAGCCTCTCCAGTCGCATGGCCGTGGACCTACTGTCCCCGAGTTCGCGGAAGAATGCCCCAAAGCCCTGCTTACGCTTCTCTTGCTTGCTTAGAACTGCCTCGGCATCTTCTCCCGTCATCCCATAGATTCCCTCGAGTATGGTGAGACCGTGCTCTGGCCATAGTGCGACAAGATTGGGGTGGCAGGCGGAGTCCTCGAAGCGGACCACATCATCCTCGATTTCAAGGACCAATCCATCGGTCCTGACGTGAATTCCCGTTTCCAGTGAGTCTAGGATGCAGGCCAACGCAGCTCTCTCTTCTACAGTTCCCATCATGTGCTCTAGGAAATTTTCCCTTGCTTCCTCTGAGAACCAATGGGTCCCGACCACATAACCATCGCTGATGGAGTTCAGTATACTAGTTCTGCAAGATCTCGCTAGAAGAGAATCATCGAGTGCCAACCCAAGCCAAGCCTCGAGAATCTCCTCAAGCCGCTCAACCCCCTCTTCGGGTAAATCTCGGTCTTCCGGCCATCCCTCCGGCCTCCACATCCACTCGACACTGGACACATCTCTAAGGCGGGGCGGCATCATCCCCATCGCCACACTTTGGGCAAACTGCACTTCGGACTTCGCCAGAGCCGCCTGAGAAAGGCCTACTACAGCACCACCGCCGAATTCCATACGCAGCCATCCGGCCTCGGTCAACTCGCCATCAGCGACTGTATGCTCATCAAGACCATTGCTCCATTTGACTTGGTCACCACTCAACTCGATTGAGGCGTTATCAAGGCTCCAATCCACCCATTCAGCCGGAGGAGAGGGGGTTTTTCCAGTGAACACGAAACCACCGTCCCATGAGAAGAACCATTGTCCTGCCTTGGCATGTTCATCCCAAACTAGCAGACGCAACTTCGGATGAGTATGATTCTGGATTCCTGCGAGATGACTCTGTTTGCCACTACCCCTGCGTATGTAACTGGCGACCCCGAATAGGGGATTCTTGAACACCGCTACGGTGGACCGGTCTTCCTCCGTTGCGGCAAGCAGACTACCAGCCAACGCACAGCACACGGGGTCACCCCCCTTCTTCGTCATCCGCTTGCGCAGCCATCTTGGGTCGTTTCGTTTCGAGGCCACTACAGAGAGTTCCTTGAGCGTCCTCGCCATCTTGTCCTTCGAGAAAAATGACCCGTCCAGTTCCCCCTTTATTTCCGGCACGAATATCTCAGGGTCGTCCATGAGTTCCTCGAGGTTCCTGTCGAGCCGGAGCTGAATCTCCTTCGAGGCCTGTTTTATCCCTCGCATACGAATCTTCTTGCGTCGATTCTTGTCGCCGGGAAAGCTGACTTCTGCAGGGGGTTTCGCCATCTCTCTCACACCCTCCAAGCAAAGCTCCTGTTTGAGTCCGTCGTCTAATGGGGGAGCCTGCGGCGCTCGAAGGCTGATTCCTCCATGCCGCTGAACTCGGCTGGAAGTATGAACGCGTGCACATATCCCATGCCAATCTCCGAAAGTTCCCCAAGAGTGCCCGATACAACACGTTCTTTCTTTGTACCGAGGTCGCTCAGCAGCATCCCAACCCAGTTTCTGATGGGCTGGTCAAGCGACGGTGAGGCACTCTCGGTTCGTTCACTCATCCTCTCGAGCAAGGACACCGCCTCACCGGGCACCATCGGGCGTGGTCTCTCCAAACCCATTCCCGTTGGATCGAGGTCGAGTAACACCAGAGTATGAAGCCCCGACTCCTTATTTTTGCATATCATTTCCAGCGGGGATGTCGGCAGGTAGTCTCCGGCCGAGAATGGGATGGTGACCTGCCGGCCGAACCGGTATGACTGCAGTCCAGAAAGCGAGACTGCAAGGGCAGTGGCAGTCAGACCTGGTATCACATGGAAACTAATCCCCCTCTCAGCGCAGCGCTCCTCCAGATCTATGTGCGTGGTCGCCTGCATAGGGTCGCCGACAATCAGAAGGGCCACCGGCTGCTTACTTGCTAGCTCGAGCAGTTTTTCGGGTTTCTCGACCTCATTTCGCATCACTCTCTCCCAACTACCTACTACTGATTCCAAACGCTCCTCCTCACTAGGGGGTAGGACCGCAGTGTAACCCTCAAGAAATCTCTTGGAACACTCCCTAGCAACACTCCTAGCCTGCTCGGTCATGTGGGTAAGGTCCCCTGGTCCGATGCCAATCAGCCAAAGTCCGGGCCCTGCCTCTCCATCCGTCATGGTGAAGCGGGCTGCCCCGCTGCCCATCATGAACGTGATGCGCCATATCTCTGTGCCCAATCGTCAGGTGGAGCAGGCCTTAGGCCTGATTCGTGAACACGACCTACTCGCTCCTGCCATGCATGTGTTCCCGGCCGAGGACGGAGAATCTAGGCTTATACCACTAGATTTTGGTGCCCCTCTGTCCTTGCCCGAGGGTCTAGCGAACTTCGATGTCGTGGAGCACGAGGGCAAGCCAGACGAGAGGGCTGACAGTGACTGGTGGGGATATCTGAGAGCGTTAGTCGGTGAGGAGACAGTTGAGCATCATGGCGAGGCATGGCCGGCTTCGCACGAGTTCTTCGGTGACATGATGATTGTGAGGCTGGATGATGAGGTTACCGATTACTCACAGCAGATTGCCACTGCCAAACTACAATCACACCCCCACATCAGATTGGTCCTTTCTGACCGAGGGGTGCTGGGTGAGCTCAGAATCCGGGATCTGACTCCCATCGGCGCGCGTCGCGATGGTAAGATAATCTCGGAGAACATCCCTGATGACATAGCCAGCACTAGGGTGATGGTGAGGGAGTCCGGAAGGAGCATACTATGCGACCCCACTCGAGCATACTTCTCCACCAAACTGCAGTCGGAAAGGCTCGAGACACTGGCTCTCGCCAAGGAACTCTCCTCCTTGCTCGACCGTCCACTGCGCGTATGCGACCCGTTCTGCGGCGTCGGCCCAGCCCTCGCCACACTTCTTGGCGAACCCGACCTGGTGGGCGAAGCACTCGCATCGGACCTCAATCCAGACGCCGTCGAGATGCTGTTTGACAACCTCCGTCGCTGGGACCGCAGGGACTACCCAAGTAATCCCACTCCCCTCTCTCAGATTCACCCCGACAGACTCGTTGGGGTGGCCGACGCCACTTCCCTACCCTCGGATCCACAAATCTCTGGCAACTGGGACTTACTTCTGGTCAACTTGCCCCACCGAACCATCGAACTCCTCCCTTCTCTTGTCCCACTGTTGGACACTCGATCCCCGAGTTTAATCAGAGGCAGAGTGATAGTAGCAGAATCAGAGATTGCCGCCGCTAACACCGCTATCCGCTCCGCCCTCCCAAATCGTCTAGAGGGCGCGCCTGAGCCCGTGTTGAGAATCAAGCGCGACTACAGCTCCACATTGCGACTTTGCTCCTTCGAGGCATGGATGGCCACAACTTCTGAGGGTGAATAGTGATGACAACTCGATTGGGATGCACCTTCCTAACTCTCATCTTACTCACTTCGACTCTAACGGGGTGTTTTGGCTTCGATGACGAATTACAAGAAGAGCCAGAGTACGAGCACTGGCTCCCAGACGTCGAGGACCGATCTAACAAGTTCTATCAGGATGACGATGTGTTTAGCCGAGTCTCATGGAACGGCTCATTTGGTGTCGACACAGTCCGCTCAATCTATGTCCCCGTACCAGCCATTACAGCAAGTGATGGCGGGGCTGGAATCACCGGTGGAGCAGAAGTCCACATGGGTCTGTGGCTCCCCGTTATCGAAGGGTGCGACATGGACGCCACAGAGTTACCTGAAGAGTGCCGCGTCCCTGTTATTGCCGAGATTGGGCCGTACTACGATGATGGCGATGTCGATGCTCTGACTCCAGCAGACAGACTCGGTCGTTTCCTAATAGAGAACTTCGTGCCGCATGGTTTCGGAGTCGCTCAGGTGTCAGTGTTTGGTACCGGAGAGTCAAATCACTGTATGGATCTCATGGGTCTCGACGAGCAGGAGGGGATTCATGCTGCTGTGGAGTATCTCGGAGACGCGCCCTTCTCGAACGGTAATGTCGGTGTAATCGGAAAATCGTATGACGGCTCCACACCGTGGGAAGCAGCAGCGATGGGTTCGGATCATCTGAAGACCATTGTGCCAATGTCCGGATTAATTGGCGTCCACGACCTGATGTGGCGCAATGGCAGCATGGAGGCGCGCGGTGCCATCATGCACAACGGCGTCTACGGAAGCTTCGGTTTGGATGGTGATCTAGAGGACACCCAGAATGCTTGCGAGGGCTATTTCGAGGGATACTATGCAGGAGTGGGCGCTTATCTGACCGGTGACAATCTCGCGTGGACGGGCAGTGACTACTGGGAAGAGCGCCACTTCCTGACCAGGGCTCTGCAGAATTACAACGGCTCTGTGTACATCATCCACGGTCTGCAGGATTGGAACGTCGACCCTCACATGGCTTTCCCAGTACACAATACTATGCTTGAGGCCGGCTTTGATGTCAAGGGCCTCTACGGGCAATGGGGTCACGATTACCCTGACCGCAAAAGCGGTCACGAGAGTCTGAACAGCGGTCGGGGAGCCGAGGCATTCCCGTATACACTGCGTTGGGATTGGGCAGATGATATGCTAGAATGGTTCAATTTCTACCTCAAGGACAAGGGACCCCAACCCAGACTGATTGCTGAGGTCCAAGACAACATGGGAGGATGGAGGGTTGAACCCAACTACCCTCCTCCAGATCAAGAGTGGATTTACTTCGATATGGACTCATGTTCGATAGGAGGAAGCAACACAATAACATCGACTTCCAGTTTGATTGTTGAGTGCCCTGAGTTCGATACCGAAACTCGCATTGTTGGGACTCCAACTTTCCATGTCGAGGCCACAATATCCCTCTTTGCAAGCAGCGGACATCTCTTCGTGGAAATGGTCCAAGCAAGTAGTGGCATGCATTTAGGGCATGCTGTGATGGACCTGAGATTCCACGAAGGAGGAGGCGATGGAGAGATATTGACCCCCGGAGAGACGGTTATCGCCAAAATGGAATTCTTTGGAATGGATGTAATCATTCCCTCCGGTGACGCCATCAATCTGATTATCACTCAAACTGGTGAGGATTATGTTCCCAGTCCAGTATCCATGATGCCTGTAACTCTAAGTCTCGATTCTTCAAGCCTCTTGGGCTTGTCTACAGTCAACCGTGACTGCACGAATCTCTTCCTTCCGCCCATGCACCCTCCATATCCCAAATGCTCCTTTGAGGCATGAATGACCCCTACGCCGTAGACATACTTATTTCGCTCTCTTCAATGAACCACCATGATAGCCAATCTGATTGGGGAACTAATTTGTTCAGGATTGATGTGGGGAATATTAGGCGGCGGCGAGTCTGCTGTGAATACTGCTCAAAAACCCCCCACCAAATTGAGCACTCCAGCATCAACAGGCAACCGGAGTAAGCGACTTACTGAGAGTCGGAACACACTTCGCAATTGTTCGTTCGACGGCTGCTACGCCCTGTCATTCAGATCCACTGACTACTGCTGGAAACATCAGTCCGAAACCCCATCAGAACCGGAGCCCGAGCCCGAAGCAGAAGCCAACTGGTGGCAAGAAAAAACGGAGTGAGAAACAGTGGGTGTAGGCGGTCCTTGCGCGTTTGATGGTTGCAAACGTAAACACATGTACAACAGCCCAGTTTGCTACAAGCACAAGGGCCAGAAGCCCCCACTTCCACCGCCAGTAACGGAAACCGAACCGACCCCATCGAAAGACCTCTGGTGGACCGAGGACGACGAGACCCAGCGCTGCGATGACAATCCGGACTTACACTATGGGTTGTGCGAGTTCGATACCTACGATGGAATCTGTTTTCACTGCAAGAATCTGGTGCATCCAGACCTCCACCTTATCCATCTCATTCACAATGACCGCAACCGGTTTCTGAATTTCGAGGAGGATTTGGCGGAGGGTGAGAAGTGGGGGGGACACTACAGATCGAGGCTTTCCGATATATGGGAGGAATTCGAGGAGCGCGACATCATGTTCGAAGCCCAACTGGGCCATGGGGCGGCTAGGGCCGAGGCGATCCAGAAGTTGTGCTACGCGGACAAAGAGCACATACTCTCCGTGTTGAAGGAAAACCTATCCAAAGCAGGGGCTCCAACGGAAGGGGAAGGCATAGAACCGTGGGTCTGGAACTCGCTTGAGGGCGACCTGGAGGAGCATTTCGAGATGATACGGGACTGGGACATCACACGAGTTAATTGGTCTCCTGAGGAGTGGCATCTGGAGAAACCACCGACCAGACGCTCAGCCAGAAGCCAATACGACGAAGAGGATCATCCAATCGTTCGCGCTATTGGTGTCTTTCTTCTGGCTGCCTATGGGTTGTTTGTTGTGGAAGAGGGTCTTCTGAATACATTCGAGGGCACGGAAGGTATAGTGGTAGAACTTCTTTGCATTGGCTACTTGGTTCCACCTTACATCATCTGGTCTGCTTTCATAGAGAAGGGCAATCTGAGCCGTGATTAGCACGATTGAGTGGCGCCCCGACCGGGATTTGAACCCGGGTCGCAGCCTCGACAGGGCTGCATGATAGGCCACTACACCATCAGGGCAGAGGCCCTTCGACAAGGCACTTCTTTTTCAATCTTTGATAGGGTATTGTTCATCACCCGTCCCCACTGGGGTTCGACATGGGCGAACATCCTCTCGTCATCGATGTCATCGACAACGGCGGTCAGTGGACTCACCGTGAGTGGCGTATGTTACGCTACCTAGGTGTTGACACCCAGATTATTCCCAACGATACACCTGTCGAGGAGCTCCGTCCTGTGGACGGTCTCATCTTGTCTGGCGGAGCGGCACGTGTGGGCCTGACCGGTGAGCTTGGCAATTGCGGTGGTTTCCTTGGCCTGGATATCCCCATACTCGGAATCTGCGCTGGCCATCAGTTCATGGCAGGTTTCTACGGTGGCAGCGCCGCCGAGGCGCCAAAACCTGAGTTCGGCGCTGCTACTATCTCTCTCGTCGGTGGTGGTGGCGCACTTTTCGAGGGAACTCCAGACGAGCAGGCGGTCTGGGAGAGTCACAACGACGAGGTCACAGGGGCACCCCCTGGCTTCGTGATTACCGCGCACAGCGAGTCCTGCGAGGTGCAGGGGATGGAGAACGAGTCTGGGGATCGATTTGGACTTCAATTCCACCCCGAAGTAAACGACTCAGAGTACGGCGCTAGGATTTTCGAGAACTTCGTAGGGGTGTGCGAACGGGCCCGCAGGGCCCGGTGAGGCAGAGGACAGATTGAAGAAGGCCCGGCAGGTCGCCGGCTCGATGTCTAACGAAGCAGAACGTCTCGTGCTCCACAAGTGCAGGAACTGCAATCGCACCGATCGAAGGGGTTGGAGCCCCGCCGAACTGCCAAAATGCACTCACTGTGAATCGACCATGGATCCACTTGACATTCGCTACAAATGCCTGCGCTGCGGCCACTTAACGTGGACCGAGGCCGGCACCTCTGGAAAGTCCTGCCACAAGTGTGGATACCGAATCTTCGTCAAGCCCCGCAAGGAAGGACGCCACAAGACCCTGAAGGCCGAGTGAGCAGCGCGGTCTTCAAGTCCCGCCAATCCGACGACCTCGCGTGACGGGCTGGCTGAATACCCACTCGCCTCGGACATTCGAGCAGTTGGCTGTACCCAACAAGGCGCGCCAAGCGCTACTATCCGCCAGTCTTTCTGCCGATCCGCCGCACTTGCTGATAACCGGACCGGCGGGTGTGGGCAAAACGGCAGCATGGCGATTGGTTGCCCGCCAAATTCTCGGAAGAGGGTGGCGTTCCACGACACATGTACTGCAGGCCCGCGACCTCGTCAGGCAACGCGGCGCCATGAGCACATTCGAGAACTTTCTCAGGCCTGGCGGTTCAGGTTCGAGTGACACCCTAGCTGGAAGACTCAGTCTGGATGCCTTTGACAGAGGAATTTCAACCGGCTCGCCGAATGACATTGCCCCTGCCGGCAGGGAAATCGAACTCACCCCCGGTATACTGCCTGTGAGCCGACTCATCGTCCTCGAGGACGCTGACCATCTCGGCTCAATCAGACAGGCCTACCTGCGCAGGATGATGGAGACTGTTGGAAACGCCTCTAGATTCATCCTTGTGGCTAGAGCCCCCTCGAGGGTTATCGACGCGTTGCGTTCTCGAACTCAGATGATCCGAATTCCGGCGACTGAGCGTGGGACGATGCTGTCTACTATGCATTCCATCACCGAATCAGAGGGCGTGAATACCGTAGATGGAGTACTTGAGGACATTGCGTACATCTCGGGAGGTAACCTCAGGAAGGCCCTGTTCACCTTGGAGATGCTGCATCTGAGAGGCCTCGCACAAGATCGTTCGGCGGTTCACACTCTAGTTCAGTCAACCACCTTGCAGTCCGGCAGACACCTATTGGAGTTGGCTTTGAGAGGGAGAGTGGTCGAGTGGAAGTGGGAAAACCGAGGCGGCCGCAAGAAGAAGGTGCTGGCCGGAGCATTGGCCGAAATCGACCGCATGATGAACGACCACGGAATGGACTCCGATGACGTGGTTCACCAACTCCACGACGTTCTGGTCGGTCGCAGACTCTCTCTCCCCGATCCCCTCCGTGAGCAGTTGCTAGGGGCATTGGCCAACTGTGACACCCAACTCAACCGCTCGATGCACGCCAGAATTCCATTCGAGAACTTCCTACACAAAGTATCCAGAGCAGGCAAGGAGCACGGCCTCGCTTTCGGCTGATGGAATGGCGGGCGATACAGGATTTGAACCCGTGTTCTCGGCTTAGGAGGCCAAGGTGATATCCAGACTACACTAATCGCCCAGCTCTGCGACAGCACACTCCCCAAGAAAGGTAACGTTCGCAGAATCACCCTCCATCGACAGCAATAGCGCCGATGCCATCAAGCATCCTGCGTCCTCCGAAGTTCCATGGAGGCCCCTATCCCGAAGCTGCCGACACCGTATTCGGATTCGAGTAAGTTCGGCGCCTCGAACCAGCGAGCACTCTCTCGCAGCGTGTCAGCCAGAGATACCGGGAGGCGCTTCTGGACTCGCGTCTCTGGGTCCGCCCAGACCCCTTTGATTCGCCAAACCCTCTCTTTGGTAGCCCCTATCTGCGCCGGTCTACTGCTGGTGAAGTGGGATTTCGCCTCCTACGATGCGGCCATCGCAGCATATATCCTCCTTGCTGTGCTGCTTATACCCACCAATCTCGCAGCGACCTTCGCAAAGATGTCCGCGCGCGACCGACTCAAGTTGCGAGATGGGAGCCAGAGATCGATGGACGCATATCCAGGTGTGGAGCGGATTCTCAACACATTGGGGGAGAGGTCCCTGAGGGAGAGAATACGACTCCTCTCAGCGGCACTCGGTGCGGTGGCGCTGATTGCAGTGAGGGACCTCGAAACGGGCAATACTCTCGGGTCGTTGCTCCTAGGCGCTTCGATGGCCTTGGGGGCACTGTGTTTCCTCAATTCACTAATGCTGGACGACTCTCTTCCTATGCGCTCCAATTCATTCCCCCTACTATCTCTGCACGCCCCGACTCTGCATGACAGCACTTTGAACAAACCGTTGTCCGACCTTATGATTGCACATCTTGATCCAGAAACCGCCGCAGCGTGGGACGATTGGAAAATCTCCCTATTGGATAGTGTAAGGGGCAATCAGACCCCAGATTCGGCCGTAGAGCACCTTCTACGTGCAGTGCATCTCAATGAGCAGGGGCTGCTCGACGACGCTAGACTAATGACCGAGGCAAAGCGTGTTTTCAAGGTGACAGCAATCGACAGTCTGATTGACAGATCGAACAAGTTCAACCTGAGATCACTGCGGACCCTGTTGGCTCACACCAAGGCTTGGGAGCCGGGACTGTTCAGGTTGATTGACAGATTGCAGGACTCGGCTATCAGAGGCGACCACTCGATGAATGAGATACCTTGGAGATTGGATCTCGACCTACCCCCCCGCTGCTCTCAGGGCCAAGCCGACCTGTTCGTCATGCTGCACAACAACACCGGAGTCACTACCAATGTCAAGATCGATGTTGTGGTGGCCGAGGGGGAGCCGGCTCTGCAGACAATCAGAGTCGAAGCCAGAGCCTCCCGTCGTATAGACAGGGCAAGAGCCACGGATCAGGTCGATTCACTGGGGCGTCTGCTGGACGACGCCACCGTGCTCTGGATTGGTCTTGCGTGGCCCGACTCCAAACTAGGCTCGCATCCAGTACAGGTCACCTTGAGGGGGGAGCACGGGAAAACACTCTCCTCTGTTGTGGTGCAGACCACGCTGTCGTCTAAGGCGCAACAGGAGAGCGCAGGCCAGCGGATGTCTGACGCAGCCTCGGCTGTTCGTAGGCTGGCTCTCTCCATAGCTGATTGAGGTCCTTGCGGGACGGAGTCCCGAGCGTCACGTTCATGACGCTATTGTGATTGCGACCAACGGAGTGAACATGGAGTCGTGGGACATCGTCGTCATCGGCAGCGGACCCTCGGCTCTGCGAGCAGCTATTGCTTCTGCCGACTCAGGCACAATCCCTCTGGTGATTGACTCCTCAGGTGTCGGTTCAGCTTCCGGCACGGCCCCCCTGTCAGGCTTGGCTGCCTCGATAGACGAGCTTGACTCCACCGCACATCGTAATGATACGGTTACAGCTGGCGGAGAGTCGACTGACAAGGTCGCAGCAGCCCGATTCTGTGGTGAGGCAGTCTCAGTTATTGCTGAGCTTGAGAGATGGGGATTGGTTTTGCGCCGCAGGGAAGGAGGCCTGCCTCACACCTCAGAGGCACCGGGCCACAGCAGGGCTCGTCTGACAGGTTGTGGGGACAGTACATCCAGAGAGGTGACCCGTATTCTCGAGGAGCAGGCTATCAAGAGGGGCATCCCTCGCCGCTCGGACCTAGTCCCTCTTTCTCTAGTGATGGACAATCAGCAGGTTCGTGGAGTTGTAGTGCTGGATCTATTGACTGGAGGGATATCCTCGATTCAATCCAAAGCAATCATTCTGGCCACAGAAGGCCACCAGGGAATATGGTCCGCTCCTTCGAATGGAGCGGGTATCGGGGCCGCCCTTGCTGTCTCTGCAGGCGTAGGTCTGTCCGGCATGGCAAACTCTCCCAGACACCCACTCACAATCCGCGGCACGGACATGCACCTCCCACTCGATCTGCTAGGTGCTGGAGGTAGACTGCGCAAGGAGAGCGGAGAGGACGTCGAGATTGAAACAATCCTCAACGGTGAAGGATGCGTACTCGACCTACGCTCACTCGAAGCAGCAGCATCTCCGTGGTTCACTCAGACCACTAGAAGGGTGAGGGAGAGGGCAGGCTTGGATATTACCACCGAAGTTATTCCCCTGATGCCAAGCGTCGCCGCGACTACCGGGGGCGCTCCTGTGGATGAGAGTGGCAGAGTAACCTTCGACGATGGTAATATGTGGTTCACAGGCCTTTATGCAGCCGGGCGCTCAGCCAACACTGGAATGCACGGAGCGGGTATGCTGCCCGGGAATCAGTTGCTCGAGGACCTAGTGAGTGGGAACAGTGCTGGAGAGCACGCTGGAGTCTGGGTCTCGGACACATCGTTCGCTTCTTCCTCTCTGGTGGAAGAGGCGATTCAGGTCGAGCGAGCCAGAGTGACGTCCCTAATGGGAACCACTGGCGAGTCAGTAGGACGAGTCTCAACAACCATGTCGTCAATCATGGGCAATCTCAACGGTAGTCGCGACGAGAAAGATCTCAAAGCAGCCGCAACCGGCCTCGCGGGGTTGCGAGAGATGGGAATCAGGGTCACAGACCCTTCCATGGTGATGAACACCGAATTGGTCACCGCGATTCATCTTGAGGGCATGATCGCTCTGGCTGAGGCGATAATCGGCTCAGAGGGATAGTATGGCCGAATCCGATCCGAGCATTTTCACACTCATCATTCAAGGAAACATTCCCTGCCATAAGGTGTACGAGGACGAACACGTATTTTCCTTCCTTGACATTAATCCATGCAGCATCGGGCACACCTTAGTTGTCCCCAAGGAGCAGAGCGCCACACTGGACGGACTATCGGAAGAGGCATCTGCTGCAGTCGGAAGAGTTCTTCCAAGAATATCTAGGGCTGTCCTTGCAGCCTCAGGGGCCAGTGATTTCAACGTCCTGCAGAACAATGGCGAGGCCGCATTCCAATCAGTCTTCCACGTCCACTTCCATATCATTCCCAAACACGATGATGGAAGCGGCCTGACTTGGCCATTCGCCACCACACAACTCAATCCCGAGAAGGGAGCAATACTTGCCGAGCGCATCCGCAGCCATCTGAAATGACCCGGTGCGTTCTCAACCACCTGCCCCGTGGGTATGCCATGGCTGATTACGAGAATGCGCCCGACGAACTCCCGAGTTTGTCGAGCAGCGCTACTAGGATCAATGTCAGGAAACTCGAAAGTCTACCTTGGGATCACAGTGGCAAACACCCTGGAAACCGACCTTTCTGGGAGGTTATACGTCGGGCCGTTGACATAGCCTGGTCCTACCTCATCAGGCACTCGGAGATGGATAGCCCGCCCGAGGTGGAGGGCGGCTCGGTGTATGCTTCCACGCACATCAACGGCCTTATTGACCCGCTGGCAATCATGAAATCACAGGACAGGCGTATCATCGCCATCGGTAGGCACGACATCATGACCATGCCTGTGATAGGCTGGATCACACGCCGAATCGGTTCGCAGCCAGTAATCAGGAGAGCAGAACTGGAGAGGGGAGTTAGTGACCCTGAGTTCGCGAAGAGGATTAACAAGAGGAGTATGCTGACCATGGCCAACTGCATCGCCTCGGGTCACGCAGCGATTGTGATGCCCGAAGGCAAGTCCCATCAGGACACCAAGATGCATGCCCTCAGGACTGGTGCCCTCCGGTTCACCCTCAATGCTGCCAGCATCGCGCATGAGAGAGGACTGCCTCAGCCCGTGATTCAGCCTGTAGGGCTGCATTTCCGATGCCACTACTGGTTCCGTACCGACGTCTTCGTGGAGTTCGGTGAACCAATCACCATACCACTGCTCGATGACCCCCAACACCACACAAGTCTTGCGGGTGGAGAGTGGCTTGAACCACCCGCAGAACAAGTAATCCCCCTCCGCGACGAATTGTACGAAAGCCTAACGCATATCACTCCAAATACTCCAGATTGGGATACATACAGGGCGTGGCACCTACTGGGCCATTTGAGAGCTAATTCATCCACTTCCCCCCTCAACTCTCTGAAGCAGGAGGTACTAGCAGCCCGTGACATCAGAGAACAAATCACTCTAATTGAGAACATTGATTCTTTTGTCGAGGACGCCAAGGAGGCTGCAGATATACTGCACTCGGTGGGCCTAGACGCCCGTACGCTGGATGTGAGAGGACGAATCAAGAGAGAATCCCGACTGATTAGAGGGGCATTGGGGGTTCTGGCCATGCTTCTCACCGCTCCCATCACCATCCCGACGACCGGCCTGCAGGCACTCGTCGGATGGTACGCGGGTGACCACACGGACGAAGGAATCGACTCTAGGACTACGCACCATATGATCGCCGCTCTCTTCTCTCCTCTGTTCTTCTGGCCACTAATCTCCCTCACATTCCTCTACTCTCTCTGCGGCGCTACCGCCCTACTCCCTGTCTATCTCGCAGTATCCTTCCCTATCATCCACATGTCGAACCTAGTTTTCCTCTGGGGTTATGATATGTTGTCTGATTTCGGTGACTCCCGAAGAAGAAGGAGATTAGCTTCCTCAGCAACCGGTGGTCGCTTGGAGGAACTTGTGGGCCAACTGATTCCCCGACTCGGCGTTCTCAAATAGGACGGGCACTCCAATCCCCTCATGAACTCCCGCGAGGCCGGCGATAGGGTACGCGAGTGGCTGCAGAGCGAGCGCCTCGAAGCTCGAGACGTAGCTGACCAGCAGGCCATGCTTCACTTGCATGTCCGTTACCCTCCAACGAAGCAGGGCCATGTGTTCAACGTCGTCATTCCGAAGAACCGCAATCTGGTTCTGATATACTCAGTCACCCGGGTCGACGCCGGTCAGCAGAGCGAAATGACGGAACACTCTGAAAATGGGGCCGGGGATTGGGAGAAGTGGCTACACGACACTAGGATACACCTCACTCAAGCAGATCTCGATTGGGTACTTCACGTGGGCAAGAAGAATCAGGGTATACCCGGCCCGCTGCAGGCGTTCAATCTCTCTCGACCGATTTGGTTCGATGGCCTTACACAGAACGAGTTCATGCACACGATGCGCCATCTTTGGCTCACCAAACTCGCTCTGATTCACAAAATAAAGTTCGCATATGGGCCTGGTGTGGGCAAGCCCGGGCCGGTTGACGACTGGATTGCCAAGAAGGCTCAGAGTAGGGGCAGCCAACCTGAAGTGCATTCAGAGGTGAGTGAGATAGACACCGATGAGACCGGTGGATTTGGTCGCGACTTCGATCCTTCTGAATGGGCCTGAAACCCCTTCCTTACTCGCGCACCCCTACGCGCGCGGGTGACGGCAAAGGGTCGAGGTTAAGTATCGCTGGAAGACAAACTAGGACGATACACAGCTCTGCTGGAGGTTTAGAAATGGAAACTGCAAAAATGAGAAACAGCGTAACAATGGTTCTTCTGATGGTGATGAGCACTTTCGCGGCAATAGAATTCCCGCAGGCTGAGGCTAGTGAAGTGGTCTTGACTGACGCGATTCAGATTGTCAATGGGGGCGCAGCGAACGATAAGATGGTGGCTACCGATGCCGACTCGATGGGCAACGTGCACTTCGTTTGGAGTCGCAACACCCAGCACTTGTGGTACCAGATGCACAATCCCAGAGGCGATGTACTGATTTTAGAGACCCAGATATCTAACCCCGGTGCACATCGGGCTTGGCACCCCGACATTAGCGTTGACAGTAATGACAATGTGCATATCACTTGGACCGATAAAGCCGCTCAGTGGACTATCCTCTACACCATGCTTGACCCATCTCAGGATGATCAGAGTGGCGACTCGGCTATCGACAGCGTGATTTCGCTCATCGACGACTTCGAAGTCTCGGTTCACACACAGAACCGCGACTGGCCAGCCATAGACACCGATTCTGAGAACAACGCCCACATTGTCTGGGAGGATTCGTTTGAGCCGCTTGACAAGTTCTACCAACAGCCTCAGATTTACTACTCCATGATTGAACCCGACCTGCAGTCCCGCGAGGCTGTAGTCGCCGTTGGTGAGACCCTACTCACTCCAATCATCGGCCACAAGGGGCACCCCGATGTCGCTGTCGATGCCGATGACTTCGTTCAGATTGTATGGGATGACACCCGCGGCGGCAAAGTCGAGATGGTCGCTCCGATAGACACCTCCGGCTCGATGAATACCGAGTGGGCCGACATGTGCGTGGTCTTCTATGGCGGCTACTTCGCCAGCGGTGGTTACTTCGAGGGACTAAAGCCGATGCTCTTGCGAGCCAACATGACGGTCTACGAGACCCTGTATGCCCTCAGCGGCAACTGGCCGAGTGCGGCTACCAGCGGCAATTGCGCCGCTGCATACCAGACCGGTGGGTCGGGCAGTCAAGGCCCAAGAGGCACCCCTCTGGGCCTAGCCCCAGGGGATGACTCAGGTGGTATCAGAGAGCTCACCGAGGTTGTCTACAACAACGGCGCAGTCAACTTGCCGCAGGATGGGGGATACTACAGTGAATTTTGGGGCCCAGGTTCCACTTGGGCTTGCCTGTCTTGGCGTGACGCCGGTGGCAACGTCCCCGGTAATCCGCCTACTCAGTTGGACCACCACTGGAACCCCAACGCGACCAAGATTGTCATTCCAATCTCGGATGAGGGCCCCTATGGTGGGGACCCTGCTCAGCAGTCCGATGACACACAGAGTATCAATGAGGCTCACGACGCTTGCGTCATTGCCGGAATCATCCCAGTGCCTCTGCTTGCAGCCGGCTTTGGCTCCGGTTCCACTAGCGTCGGATCACACATGATGGACCTCGCCCAGTGCCCAAACGGCTTCGTTAGTCTGAACACAAGGACCTGTCCGGGTTCAAATGTCCGCCTCACCAATGCGGAGGGTCTGATGTACAGTTTCCCAACTACAGCCACCAATTCAGCCGAATTACAGTTAATGGTTGAGGCTATGGTCTACCTATCCACAAACAATTCGCGTGAGATCTACATGACCGTACTCGATCCTCTGTCGCTACTGGAGAACCCTCCCCCGATTTGGCAGAAGGGAGACTCAGGGACCTTTGTCGACACCACGGCCGACAGGTACATCGAGGATATCGGGCCCTCTATCGACGGTCTAGGATACGGCCACCTCGTCGTGGTCAACGACACCAGAATCACACTCAACGACGCATACAGCCTACATCCTGCAATCTCTGTAGACACCTCCGGTAACACCCATCTAGCTTGGATGGATGGTCGCGCCTATGGATTCGATATCGATGTCAACTACGAAATCTACTACACCAGACTACGACTCAGAGGAGCGGGCGAGTGGGATGGAGCCCCTGACGGGTTACCTACCTACGGAATCAAGCAGATTATCGACTCAGCTGTCTCAGAAGTCGAAGGTATCGAAGGAATTCCAACTGATCGGCCCTTCGGCGCCAATTCGCACATGCCAGCCATCCTCACCGACTCATTCGATAACGTGCACCTGACATGGTTGGAGAACTCCAATGAAACCCAAGGCGAGACCATCGTTTACAGTAGATTGAATCACACCAACGACGACTATCCCACGGGCTTTCCTCTCAATTCGCTCGCTGTAGGGATCCTCGATCCGTGGGAAGTCATCCCGATTACCGAGTGGCAGTCTGACAAGCTCGGCCCAAACTCACCGGCAGTCCCCGATTTGGGTCAGCCACCGGCATTTGCCAATGACCTTGGAAGCGGCGCCCATATCGCTTGGTCTGACACTAACAAGTGCAACGACGTCAGCAATGGCGGATCCTACACGTTGTGCTACGTCCACGTCCTGACTGGGTTAGTTGAGGTCGCACTCACAGATACTGAGACCTACTACCACACCATTGAGCCCGGCGAGCAAACCACCTACAACATGACAATCTCGAACCCCACACCCGGGCCCGCCGAGCTCGTGGCCGACACCTTCACCGTGACTATGGAAGGCGTTCCCAACAATTGGACAGCCACACTGTTCTTCACCACTAACCACACACCAATATTCGACTCGACACCAGTATTCCTGCGTGGCGGCGACGTGGTTTCGATGTACATGCGCGTCCGCGCCCCTTCGATATATCAGGCCCATTCGGACGAATTGGCCTCGATTACGGTGACTGCAATATCCCACAAGGACCCGGCTATCAGGGACGATAGAATTACTCTGACGCTGATGGATGTCGTCCACGGGATTAACTTGGACACCAGCCACTCTCAGGTGGATGTTGAACAGGGTGAATCAGCGTTCTTTTCGATAACGGTTACCAACACGGGCAACGTATACGATACGTTCGCGTTTTACGATCCATCCACCTTAGAGGGGCAGGTCGAATGGGCCCTGCCGTTCGGATGGGGTCTTACATTCCCAACGTCGCTATCATTGGACCCCGGCCAGTCGGTGACTAGGAACCTGCAGGTCAGCGTCCCGACCTCACAGGAACCCGGGACCTTTGTAATCTACCTGAAAGGTTGGTCCACTGGTGAGCCAGTGCTCTCTATCGATCAAGGTACCTTCGATGTTCTTGAACTCTGGATAAACGTCTCGATCAAGAGCACGGGCAACATCGTCTTCAATCTCGGAGACACGACGCAGTACGTCTTGCCCGGAGAATGCTCTGAGTTCGATATCGAGGTCACCAAGCACTTCACACCAGGCCATCTGATCTTTACGACTCCGGGGGGCCCCGAAGAGAGACCTCCTGAGATTTCCGAGCAGACATGGAGGTTCGACCACTGGACGGTGGATTTGGATTTCTCTGAAGCCCCTGGAGGGAACGGGATCTCAGACAACGCTCCACGCTACTGGTCGATTATCGACACCCCATACACCGTCACTGCCATCATGTGCGCACCGTACAACGCTACTGCTGGTCTAGGTGACTCTGTTACTGTCAAGGCCCACCTAGAGGGAGCACAGCGCGTCAGAGACTCCGTGGTCCTTCTGACAAACATCATTCAAGAATATGACTTGGAAGCCAGCGTACCTGAAACTATTCTATCCCTGCATCCAGGACAGACGTACCAGTTGGATACCACGGTCTCCAACGAAGGAAACGGTGCTGACAGATACGACATAACAGTACACTCGATTGAGGACACATTCGGGGCATCGCACGTCTGGGACATCGTTATCCCCCGAATCCTATTCACTGAGTTGGACCGTGACGAGTCGCAGACCGTACCTATCCTTCTCAACGTGCCAGAGAGGACCCACGCAGGCCAATACACCGTAGTCCTGAATGTACTAAGCGAGGAGTCCTATGAGGGAACTAGACTGAGGGATGTCATTGAGCTGCAGATTGAGATTGTTGAGTTCCATGACATGCGAATAGAGGTTGACCCGATGGTTGAGAGCCGAATCAAGTCCACAGCCCCTGGCAGGATTGTCCGATTCACCATGAACATCACCAACCACGGCAATGTGGACGACCAGCCGACAATCCACAATCACACCCTCTATGACAGCGATGACCGGTATTCATGGCAGACGTCCCCTACGCTGGGGCCCCTGCTGGGTAATTGGGTGATTAGCTACGCATTGCTCGAGGACTTCGACACCGAATATCCGCTCGAGAGGCCATGTGTCGGACAAACTCTAGGCGAAGACCCACCTGCCGAGGGCTGCTACCTGTCCGCCCAAACCAATGCAATCACCATGCCGGTGATGGAGGCTTACTCAACTCTACAGATTGTCGTAATCATCCAGATTGACCCAGCCGCTACACTGAACAATCGAGAGATTGGAATCAAGGTCGTATCGGAATTCGGCTCCTCGGAAGCAGGTGGTGACCACGATGAGACGGCGGTGTGGGATGACTCCTGCACCCTTGACGCGAATGAAGATGGTTTACCGGACAACTACCGCCCTAACTGCGACACCAACGAACAGGTCATCGAACTGAGACTCAGGGCACCAGACCTCTTCATCCTCAACATCGTCGATAACGGGGTCTACACAGGTGAGGTCGGAGAGATGCTCTCAGTCAACGTACAAATCCTCAACAAGGGCAACGCCCACGCCACTGACGTCAACATCATCCTGTGCGTAGACCAGACTAAATCTGACATCAAGAAGAACGGGTGCGACGAGGAGAACATCGTTTACCGGCAAATAGTCGAGGCGGTAATGCCCTGTGACAACCCTAGTTCCGGCTGTGCCAACGAGGATCCACCCACAATCGCCCTACTGTATATGGTCCAGGCTGGAAGACATGACGTCGTCGTCGTCTTGGATCCGGACAACATAATTGTCGAGACCGATGAGACCAACAATATCCAATCGGTCTCGCAGAAGATGGGCTCGAATTTAGGAATTCTCGATGTCGGAATAGAGGTCATCGCCCAATACACAGTGCCGACCATAATCCTCGGTGCGACGTTCGCCCTAGTAGGGGTGGTCGCAGTGGTCATGTGGGGACGCAGGGAGGAGGCAAAGATCCGCTACGCCGAGAAGTCCAGTATGATTTCGAACCTTGATGATGAGGACATGGTCTTCTGATTAGCGTGCTAGCCACCATGGCAATGGTGTGCCTTCGCGCGCCGCGACGAGGCGGCCACGACTAGCTGCGAAATCGCGCATCAGACGCTCGCGCAGAGCATCCATCATCTCTTCAGCATCCATCGACTGGATCCTCAGCCCTTGCGAGAAGGCATCCAAATCAAGTGGCCTGCGGGGTTGGTTCATGATAGCGTGGGCCAACTGCCTCTCCTCATAGGATTCAGATTGTTCGGAGATACTTGGGGAGACCTTCCTCATCACCTGCTGATGGAGTGCTATTACAGCATCACGATGCTCGTCTATGCGCTCAAGAGCGGAATCCAACTCCGAAAGCACTCCCATAGCCTCTACCATCGGGAGCTTGCGACGGGTACCCAGCCTGTCGACCACCCCATTCAGTTCAGGGGGTAATCTGTTGGAGAGGCGCATCGGCCCTCCAGCCGGTATCTTCCTGTGTTCTGCGCGAAACAAATCAGGTCCAAGGTCGAGACGCAGGGAGAAGGATTGGTTGACCTTGTACATCTTCTTCGGCGGCCCCCCCTTCTCGGATGGCACACGTTCGGAATCCACGAACCCCGATTCTTCTAGGACCTTGAGGTGCTTGACCACCGCTTGCTGACTTACATTCAGTAACTCAGAGAGTTGCAGAGGGTAGTGAGGTTCCTTGACCAGTTTCCTGAGAATCTGACGCCGAGTGGGGTTTTCGAGTATCGAGAGCGCCTCGTCGAAACCTACCATTTACTTACCAACCTGAGGTTGGGTAGTGGAGGCCTTCTAAAAACCCAACTTGAGCATAGAATAATATCTGTCGAACTAGTGAAACAGTTATGGGAACCGGGAAGACCGTACTAGTCACAGTACTAGCCATCGCTGGATTGCTGATGCTGGCTTTGTCGTTTGTTGCTTCAATAGTAGTTGATACCATTGACCAGAGGATTGCCGATGAATGCGAAGACGAGACAGGCACAATTGGAGAAATTATCGGTGCTGATGAGGGCCAGTGTCAAGACGGTCGTGATATGAGAGACAGAGTTGATTCCATTGGCCAGATGATTGGCTATCTAGGCGCGGCAATTCTTGTGATATCAGTAATTATGGTAGCAATCAGAAAGAGACAGTAATCAGCCTTCATCCCAGCCTTGCCAATCTCGATCGCCCTCACTCTGCTGGGATTCCTCACCGACCGTTGTCTGACCGGGGAAGGGATCCGCTATCGATTCCTCCTCCTCTACTTTCGGGAGGCCGCGGTACTGTCTGTACAACTCGTCGGTTGTCGGTAACCTACCCTCTTTGGACATGACCACGGGTCCTCCGGATTTCTTACGCTGCCCCCGTCCTGCGAGAGCCAGTATGAGCGCGATGACGCCCAGAGGCAATCCAAGGCAACACCCGAAGAACATCATCACGAACCAACCGCTACCGAAAAGCGCTTTTTGTGCAGATACATCATCCACGAACCACAGGGTAGTGTTTCCGTCGTTGTGTAGGGTGTAATCACCGGCCTGAGCCGATCTGAAGACCCTCACAGAGGTATACAAGGTCTCGTCCTCACCCAGTCTATCGACATCTAGACCCGTGGGCGCCGAGCCACTTTCCTCAGACCCCATTGCATCAATCAGCCGTAGTTCAGCAGCCTGCGAATCCCCTTCGGTGACACGCAGGGCGACATACTCTCCAAATAACTCTAGAGTGACTTCCTCACTCTCTCCAGCTTCCAACTCTAGAAGATGCCGCTGGGCCGGATCCAATTCATCGAATATTGCTGGCATGGCATTGTAGTAGGATACCCCCCCAATCAGTATCAGTAGTAGTGAGGCTCCTGAGAGCCTCTTGGCCCAGAGCGTAACATCTGCCATGGTCCGAGGTGATGGCCCCGCGCTATCAGACTTCTCAATCAGTAGGCGAGACCAACATCCGGGTGAGCCAACTTTTCAGGGAGATAGGTATCTGTTACGAAATCCAGCCCGTACTTGGCTAGGGACTGCTGCTCGGCCTTCTTCCCGAGCTCCTGCATCAACTCAATCTGCTGCTGCCACCACCCTGTAGAGAATCTAGGGTCGGACAATTCGGCCTGCAGAGCGCCCAGGTCTTGTTTTGAGAGGTCATCGCTAGGTAGGTCATAAGCGAGAATATCATCTGCAGTAATCCCGAGATAGATTGCCCCCTTGCTCGCCAGGTACTCTGAGATGTGAGCGGTCTTGATGGCCCCATATGCGATACTAGCAAAGATTCTGAACGACCATGGGTCGCAGTCAGCGAATACCACGATTGGCTTTTTCCACTCATCACTCATTCGTCGCATAATTCGACGAGTGGAGCGTGCAGGTTGCCCCTTGAGATGGATTAGCGCGCAGCGCGCCTCCTCATCGAAACCATTCTCAATCAATCGATCAAACATCCCACCAGTCTCTATTGCCATGACGAAATCTATGTCTTCATCAACGAGTCTGAGTTTCTCTGATTCGACGTTGTAAGGGACTCCGTATCCAGAGTCGCCGACGTCGTCGCGACAGTTTATCCTCATCCAGTCACCACGTCGATTACGCTCTTCAAAAGTCACATTCCCGATGATTCTCGCCCCGTCCTCCTCCGGCCTCAGACGGAAATCCTCTCGTAGACACTTGGTGACAATCTCAAGGTCCTCAGCTAGGTTATTGCTTTCGTTCTGCGAGTGGAACTTGCCGTTGCCCCAGGCTTCGGAGATGTAGTACATCTCTCTCAGGGTTGATGACTTACCGCTGTTGATCATCTCCTCGATGAACTCGGTGACGTGTAGTGAGCGCAGCAACTGTTTAGCGGAACCGAGGTTGGTCGCGTCGCGCACCGTCCTCTTCTTTCCATATTTGTAGACCCCCAACCGCTGGTCGAAGCCGATGTTGCTCTTAGATCGGACAGGCAGTGTCATCGTCGGAGGATTGCCCTTGGACATCTTGTCATGCATCTCTGAAGCCACATTATGGAGGGCTTGAATCACCTCGTCTTTGGATTTCTCTCTGCTTATGCTCATTCATCTACCCCCTGATCTGGAGTCAATGACCCCATGTCGATTACGCCCTCGACATTCGGGACTCGCACCGACTCTTCGGCTCTCTCAGCAAGATTCTCAATCATAGGATCTTTCTTGCTACGTATCTCTTCCACAGCGGCATCAAGAGCCTCCTTGTTCCTCATCTCGTCGAGTAGCTTCTCGTCTATTTTGGTGGCTCCGATGATATCACCATTGCCTCTGAAAAAGATCTCCATGTCCGCCCAATCACCCTTTCTGAGGCCGGAAACGGTGAACGAGATTACCGCCGAGGAGCCAGGGTCCAGCGTGTCCAATCGCCAAGCCCACAGACCATGAGTCTCCTTACGACCTCCGAGAGGGTTGTCCACCATGGCGACAGTTTCGCTCTCGGGCCATTTGGCCAAGATTGTGTACGCACGCGCTCGAGCCGTGTAGTTGAACACGGTGATATCACAGGTCGTCAGTTTCCTCGTTGTGTCCCATCCAAGAGCCTCCTCGCAGAAAACCGCATTCATAATTTGGGTTATTATCGGCGCTAGATTAGGCTCCTCTCGGCCCAATATTTGCGAGGTCTTCTGTGAAATCTCAGGGAGAATGACGTTTATCAGCTCGAACTTCTCTTGAGCCTTCTTCCTCTGCGAACTCTTCTTGAGGTGGTTCTTCAGGCCCTTGCCTACTTCCATCAGGGCCCTCCTGATTTCTCCTAATACCTCCTCGTTGACAGCGACGGCTTCCTTCGCCTCACTGGTGAACTGGACGTTGGTAGAGGCGAGGTGAATGAGAACGGCCGCTGGTCCCTTGGGTATTCCCCTACCTCCCGGCTGATCTAGGCCGTAGCGCTTCCAGTCGACAGATTCCACCGCCTTCGTGAGCAGACATCCGCCCTGCTGGTACATCAGGGGCACCCGATTGGCAAATCGCAGGATTTCGATTGGGCTGTCAGAGACTAGGTCACCACCGAAAACCAGGCCGACTTCGATTTGGAAGGGGTTTCCTTGAGTGACCCGTGTTTCTCTGGTAACAGTCGAGGCGAAGCGAGAATCAATCGCCTTCGATAGTCCCTTTTTGATTAGCAGGTCCTCGATAGGGGAGAGACAGTCAGTAGGCGGGTTCAGGAGTTTGACCTTCTGGAATGAATCGAGCACGGCCTGAGCCTCCTCGGCCTTGATTCTGCGGGGTTGCCTGCTCTCCTCAAGCCCCGCCTTCCCGAGGATCTCTCTGGCCGCCCTCATGCTGACTCCGGAGAAGTTGTGCCTCAGGAAGGAAGTCATTTTCCTCTCCTCAGCTTCACGTAGCATCCTCTGCAATGTACCGAGGTGGATGCCGTGGGGATGGGGCTTAATCTCCTCTACCACCCTAGGGAGATGGTCGGTGGTACGAGGCCAGTGTCCTTCCTCGATTACTTCCCCGTCACGGTCCTTTACGGTCAGACTGATGGTGGCGTGTGGGTTGACAATTGAAGTCATCCTGAGGTACTGGTAGACCGACTGCCTGCCTCGTTGGTACTTGGCCTTCATCTCGGTCCGTATCTTCAAGCCATGCTTGATTTCCTCGCCCGTGACCTCGTCAATCCAGACATCCCTACTCTCGCCACTCTTGATCGCTTTGTTCTTCCTCGTGTCAATACCGAGGTCGACCCGGACCGCCGAAGACTCGTCTTCAACCTTTGAAACAACAGTGGTCTTCGAGCCTGTGGTGAGTTGGCTATACATCACTACTCCAGTAATCCCAATTCCCTGCTGACCGCGGGTCTGCCTGATTGCGTGAAACCTCGATCCGAGCAGGAACTTGCCGAAGACGTGCTCGATGGTCCCTCTTGGTATACCCGGCCCGTTGTCTTGAGATATCAACTCTATTCGGTCATCCTCGAGTCGGTTGATTTCGACTCTGATATCAGGGAGTATCCGGTCTTCCTCGCAGGCATCGAGAGAATTGTCGACGGCCTCCTTGACAGCCGTGATGATGGATCTCTGTAGAGAGTCGAAGCCTAGGAAATGCTTGTTCTTCTCGAAGAATTCGCTTATCGCAATCTGCTTCTGTTTCCTGGCTAGTGGTTTTTCATCGCTCATTCGCAAACCTCCGGCAGGTCCTCCCGATACCCGGATGGCACGGGGCCTCTTTTGGATGGAAGTCTCCGGCCGAGGAACGCTCTTAACCCTGTGCAAAGATATCCGGATGCCACGCCGTAATCTTCCCGACAAAGGCACTGGCCATCACAGTCAGGGGGCTTGCCAGATACAACTTGCCCGGCCCGGAACGACCCTGGTAATTACGATTAATTGCCGAGATTGTGACTTGCTCCGCATCATCGCTAATACCGGGCCCGGCTCCTATACAGGCACCGCACCCTGGGTCGATTAGTTTGACACCAGCGCGCCTGAACATCTCGCTCCAGCCATTCTTATCGGACAGGTTCTTCACTGTCTTCGAGCCGAACTGAATGTAGCAGTCGACACCTTCGGGGATTGCCAGTCCTGCTTCGAGAGCCGCTTCGGTGACTTGCGCGTAGTAGGCAAAATCGTCATCCTTACCAGCGGTGCACGAACCCGCGTAGGCGATATCTATTCTGACCTCGCCAATTTCGTCTATGTAAGCACCATTTGTCGGATCGGAGGGGATTCCCTCGTCGGGCTTGCCGGGATGTGCGACCATCGGACGAATCTGTGTCAGGTCGATGGTGTGTACTCCGCCGTGATACTCCGCCCCTTCGTCCGGTAGCACGAAGGCGCTGCGCACCATCGCCTCACTCAGTCCCGATCTGCGGTTCATCAACCAATCTACAGTGAGGCTATCGGGTTCGCATATCCCAGTCTTAGCACTACACTCAGTGGCCATGTTGCACAGAGTAGCCCTCTCATCCATCGACAAACCGGCAAGTCCCGGGCCCCCGAACTCCATGCTACGGTCAAGTGTCTCGGACTCAGCAGCATACTTCCAGAGGATATGGAGTATGACATCTTTGGCTGTGCACCCGGGGTCTAGATTACCCACCAGCTCGAAGCGAATACTCTCTGGGACTTGGACGAAGGCGAATTGATTATGCACGAGGTTGGCGTACTCGGTCGAGCCGACGCCGTAGGCCAGTGCGTTCGTAGCACCTCCCATGCAGGTGTGCGAATCGGTTGCTTGAATGAAATCGCCAACATCGATGAATTCCTCTCTGGCGACTTGATGGCAGATGCCAGGGCTGATACCGTCCTCCGCGGAATAGTCACGCACCCCGGTGTGCCGCTGGAACACGTTCTGCATGTCTCGCAGGGTCTGAATCTTCTCTGTGAAGCGGCCGAACCTCGGCACTCCGGTGGCGTACAGCAAATGGTCCTCAAAGACTGCGTACTTCGATGGATTGGGAAGCGAGTAATTGTTGCCGTATTCCTGCTTGAGGAATTCGTGAACCTGTGCGGTTGTGAACTCATGCGAGTAGCCACCGTCGACCTGCGAGAGCACGGCATCACCGGGCTTGACATAGCGCGCCGAGCCATTCTGACCCAGTAGTTTGTTCGCGATCATCTTCTCGACCATAGTCATCGGCCGCGGCCCGGTCTTCAACTCAGGGAGACTAATATTCCCCTCTTTGAGATTCTTCGCGAACGGTAGGATGCCACCGTTTTCAATAATCAGTCTGGTCACTGGGTCGTACTCAGAGGTGAACTCATTCAGCGAGATACTCTCACCGGATTGTAGCCTCTCCAGAATTTCGTAGTCACCCATCAATTGACCGAGGTTGATGTTGTTCCGCTCGTGAATCGGTGCGAAGGACGCCGCGATAACAATCCTGATTCCCGACCAGCGCTCACACTGAGCAGCAGTCTCGCGGCTTGACCCGGTGCCCTTACGATGTCCGGATACTATGGCTTCGAAGCCACCGTCCAACAATGCTCGAGGCTCGAACACGCGCCTCCCTTGGTGAACTAGGCCGGCGTAGGCGTTCTCGGCTATGATTGCCGGTTCGTGGTCGAAACAGACCCAAGCCGGAGTCATGACATCGGTGTTGATATCATCGAGCAAATCGTCGACCCCGAGGTCCATCATACGCAAATCAAGGCCCTCGTAGAGCTGCCTGCGTATCAGTTCGAGATCCTTGGTGAGGAAGAGCACTCTCTTACCGGGGGTCAGGGCTATTTGTGCTGGGGGCCACTGTTCGGACAAGGTTACACCACCTCTTTCGATTAACGTCAAGGTCGCGCTCTATTTCATCATTCTCAATGGTCGTATTGTCTTACACAGCCGTTCAGTAAGGCGATTGTACTTTTTTCCTCTACTATCACTCTTAAATAAGATGGTCTGTCGGGATTTACTACCTTTGCCAGCAAAGGTGGGTGAGAAAATGGCAGACGAAGGATACCTAGTGGAAGACACTGTGAAGTGCAGCGAGTGCAATAGCAGGAACCTGAACAGAGACGAAACCAGAGGAGAAGTTGTGTGTGAAGACTGCGGACTGGTACTGGAAGACAACGTAATCGACCAAGGCGCTGAGTGGCGCGTGTTCAGTCCTGAGCAGGGCGACCAGCGCGCACGTACGGGAGCACCTATGACGGTGATGCTGCACGACAAGGGCCTGTCCACTGATATTGACTGGCAGAACAAAGATTACTCTGGAAAGGCAATATCCAGCCGCTACCGAAGCCAGTTCTATCGCATGAGGAAGTGGCAGAAGCGCTCCCGCGTAAGCAACGCCACCGAGCGAAACCTCGCCATGGCTCTGGCCGAGCTTGATCGCATGGCTAGCCGCCTTGATCTACCGAAGTCGATTCGCGAGGCAGCCGCTGTGAACTACAAGAAAGCCGTTGAGGCCAGACTGATCCGCGGGCGCTCTATCGAAGGAGTCGCCGCAGCCAGCCTCTACGCCGCATGCAGGCAGTGCAACAACCCTCGAACCCTTGACGAAATTGGGGAGGCCAGTCGAACCGGCCGCAAGGAAATTGGTCGGACCTACCGCTTCATGGTCCGCGAACTCAAGATGAAGATACCACCTACCAAGCCGGAGGACTACATACCGAGATTCTGTTCTGGCCTGCACTTGGACGCCGAGGTCCAGTCGAAGGCATACGAACTAATCGCCGCTGCCCAGGAGAAGGAACTCACGAGTGGACGAGGTCCAACTGGAATAGCAGCCTCAATCATTTACATCGCTAGCGTTTTGTGTGGTAAGCGCAGAACCCAGCGCGAGGTCGCCGAGGTAGCTGGTGTGACTGAGGTTACAATCAGGAACCGCTACAAGGAACTGATACAGAACCTCAACATTGAGCTCGAGATTTGAGCACTGCTCATGAGCAACCGGTTGTAGAGCCGCAGGCATTGCACTTCAGACAGGTTCCGTTGCGCACCATCTGGCTGCTTCCGCATTCATCACAGATGTCCCCGGTGAACCCCCTCTCGCGTGCCGCCTGCCGCGTACGACTCTCGGCATCCTTCTCTTGCAGCGGAGCGACAGTCGCATCGAGAGTCATCTGAACTTCCCTTTTCTCACCCTCGACCCGCATCACTCCTTCCTCAGTAATCTCGGGTTTGCTAATTGAGAATTGATCGAAATCTTCGACGCCAACGTGGGCGAGGTCGTCCCGACCGGCGTAGTCGATGGCCAACTCCCTGAAAATCCAGTCTACCAGGCTCGAAGCCATCTTGACCCGCCCACTACCGCCTTCAACCGGCCCACTAGGCTCGAACTTCTGGAAGGTGAACACCTTGATGAAAGCCTCCAGTGGCACGCCGTGCTGGAGAGCGATGGAGACCGCTATTGCGAATTGATTGAGCATGGCTCTCCAAGCGGCACCCTCCTTGGAGGTCACCAGTATAATCTCGCCCAATTTACCATCCGGGTACTCCCCTGTGATTAGACGCACGCTGTGTCCGCCTATCCTGGCCTTGGTCGAAGTAGCCCTCTTCCTATCTGGCAGGGAGCGTCTGGTTGCGATGAACTTCACGAACGACTCAGCCACTGGTTGAGCTACGGGTTCTGGGAGGGGCAGCGCCTTGACAGTCTCCTTGATCATTTTCTTGACCAACTCTTCCTCTTCAGTAACCTCTTCGGCCAGTTCGGTGTCCTCGACGAGTTGGTTCATCAGGGGTTGCGATAATTTTGAGCAGTCGCGGTAAACCGCACATGCCTTGTTCATGGTAGTGTGACTGAGGTTGTAAGCTTCTCTGACATCATCTACTGTTGAATTGGATGGCATGTTAATGGTCTTGGAAATCGCTCCCGAGATGAATGGTTGCGCAGAAGCCATCATCTTCACATGAGCAGGCCATGCGATTGACCTCGTTCCTTTCGCCCCGCATGGAGTGGCACAGTCGAACACGGCTAGATGTTCTTCTTTGAGCCCGGGCGCTCCTTCGATGGTCAGATTCCCGAAGATATGGGATTGAGCCGCTTCTATCTCCTCGGAGGTAAAGCCGAGGAAGTCTAGGGTATCGAAGAATGAATCCTCATATTGCTCCTCTGACATTCCGAGGGCGCCTGTGCACAGCTCCTTTCCGAGTAGAGTCGGTGCGAAGGCCGAGCGCAAATCGAACACATCGCCCATTTTCTTCTCTACGGCAGCGAGATCTTCGACACTGAAGCCAACTTCCTTCATGCGGTTCACTGGGAGCGTGGGACATCCGCTGAGTCGCCCGGTGCCTACGATATACTCCTCAATCGTCTTGCACTTGCTATCGGAGTAGCCAAGTCGACGAAGAGCACTCGGTACACCCTTGTTGACAATTCTCAGCGAACCGCCTCCAGCTAGCGTCTTGAACTGCACGAGTGAGAACTGAGGTTCGACACCGGTGGTGTCCGCGCCCATCACCAGACCGATGGTACCAGTGGGCGCGATGACTGTAGTCTGCGCGTTCCTGTATCCATGCTCCTCTCCATCTCTGACCGCACGGTCCCAGGATTCCCTCGCCGCCTCTAGTAGGTCCTTCGGGCATTTCTTCGAGTTAATTCCCATAGGTGGAACAGAGAGCCCCTCATATTCGTCCACTGGCGAATCGTATGCAGCCCTCCTATGGTTCCTCATCACTCTCAGCATGTGCTCGGAGTTTCTCTCGTAGTCAGAAAAGGCCCCGAGTATCGAAGCCATCTCCGCACTAGTCGAGTAGGTCTCTCCGCACATGATGGAGGTGATTGCGCCACAGATTGCATAGGCTCGCTCATCATCATAGGGTATACCCATGTGCATCAACAGAGAGCCTATGTTGCAGTAGCCCAGACCTAGAGTACGGTACTCGTACGACTTGCGCGCTATCTCCTCAGAGGGGAACTGCGCCATTAGAACGCTAATCTCGAGGGTCGTGGTCCAAAGTCTGACGCTATGTCTGAAGTCGTCTATCTGGAAAGTTTGGGTGTTGAGGTCGTAGTAGTGTAGGAGATTGATACTGGCTAAATTGCAGGCAGTGTCATCGAGGAACATGTACTCGGAGCAGGGGTTGGAGCCGTTGATTCTCCCTCCCTCAGGGCAGGTGTGCCACTCATTGATGGTGGTGTCATATTGGACACCGGGGTCAGCACAAGCCCAAGCAGTGTATGCCACCTTGTCCCACAATTCTCCTGCATCAAGGGTCTTGCATGGTTCGGGATTCCTTTCCTCTGCCTCTGAACTCTCCAGTTCGGTCCTCCAGTAGAGGTTCCAATCACCGCCCTCCTTGACCGATTCCATGAACCGATTCGGGACGCGGACCGAGTTGTTGCTATTCTGACCAGATACAGTAAGGTAAGCCTCACCCTGCCAGTTAGTGTCCAGAACCTCGAAGTCGACACCTTTCCATCCCTGCCTCGCAAGGTCCAGTATCCTTTGGATGTGGGGTTGTGGAACATGTTCTCCGATGGCTCGCACCATGGCTCTGCGCAGACCAAGGTTGGTGTTCTGATCGAACCTCCCCTCGTCATCGGCATACTCCCAAATCGCGTCCATTAGGACATTAGCGTGCTTCTGCAGGACATTGCTCCCTATCACTAGTGCTGAGACCTTTTCCTCCTCACTCGACTTCCAGTCTATGTATTCCTCTATATCGGGATGGTCGAGATCCAGAGTGACCATCTTGGCTGCTCTTCTGGTGGTGCCGCCGGACTTTATCGCCCCGGCGGCCCTATCACCTATCTTGAGGAAGGACAGTAATCCGCTCGAGCTGCCGCCACCCGAGAGAGGCTCACCCGCTCCTCGGATTCTGGAGAAGTTCGAACCGGTTCCTGAGCCGTACTTGAATAGCAAAGCCTCCCGATTCCAAAGGCCCATAATTGACTCCGAACCACCGACTAGAGAGTCGGATACCGATTGGATGAAGCAGGCGTGAGGTTGAGGGTGCTCGTAAGCGTTAGTCGAGTACTCCAGTTTGCCACTGGCAGGGTCGATGAACGAGTGGCCTTGAGCCGGCCCCTCGATACCATAGGCCCAATGCAGTCCGGTGTTGAACCACTGGGGGCTGTTAGGTGCCGAGCGCTGGCTTGCGATCAAGTAACACATCTCGTCGAAGTAGGCGCGGGCATCAGCCTCGCTGGCGAAGTAGCCGTACTTCCAGCCCCAGTAGGTCCAGGTCCCTGCGAGTCGACGGAAGAGATTCCTTCCGTCAGTCTCCCCACCCATTCTCTCTTCGGCCTCTTCAGTCTGAAGCCTCTCGTGGTCTGGTACACTCCGCTGCAACCAGATGGGAACATTATCTTCCGGCACCTTGCGCAGGTACTTCGGAACGCCGGCCTTGCGCAGGTACTTCTGTCCTAACACCTTTCCAGGTACGCCAGTGAAGCCTGAGGGAAGTTTCACCCCCTCGATGGCATCTGCCATAGAACCATCTGGGTTCCTAATCTCGACATCCATCTCTATCCAGTCGAAGGTGTCGAATGGGTCATCACCGGCCGTTGTGAATCGACGCTCTATGACCATCCCAGATTCTGCGATTCCGGCTTCGGTATCTGCTTTGACTCTAGTCTGCATACCCTCTCCCTCCTTCGTCGCTTCCGACCTGATTTGTCCTTGCCCGGCGCAAGGGATTCACTCTTCCGAACGCAGGGTGTTTAATGATTGAGGAAACCCCCGGTCGCTACAGAGGCAAATCAAGGAATTATTCCCTGCCTCCATAGAACGCCGGTTGTTAGATTATTGATTCTATCAAGATCTCATATCAAGTGACCAATCCAACGATGCGCCTGAACGAGTAATCATTATTCCGATTCTACAGTATCTCTCGTGACTACTCTCAATGAGTCGGCGGACAAGGGCTTCAGGAACATCACCTTTGATGATGTAATTCATGTTGACAGATGTGAAAACCTTGGGAACTTTTTCCGCCATCTCAACCTCAATTTCTACTGTCGCATATTCCACATTTGCTATTCTATGTTTCAGACCGTCAATTACGTCAATCAAAGAGCAAGCAGCGTGTGCGTGAATCACCATCTCCGTAGGACTAGGGGAAGAGTCACCATAAATTCCGAAGCTCTTGCCGCTAGAGGTGGAACCAACGTAACCACCCGAACCAGTCCACTTCACCTCCCCCTTCATGCCCCACTCACCGGCGCCATCGCCCTTGAAGGGTTGGCTTCATGAAGGGGGGGTTGGTCGGCGCGCTGAGAGACATGGTCGAGGGTACCCGAGTTTCGATGGTGGAAGGCCGCCTGAGCGTGCCCGACGACCCCATCGTACACTACATCGAAGGTGATGGTATAGGCATCGATATCACACCGGTCATGATGGCTGTGGTAAACGCCGCAGTCGAGCATGCCTATGGGGGCCAGCGCAGCATCCATTGGAGCGAGGTTCTGGCCGGGCAGAAAGCCTTCGATGCCACCGGTGAGTGGTTACCCGAGGCCACCAAGCAAGCAATGCGCGAGGGATTGGTCTCGATTAAGGGGCCATTGACAACTCCAGTCGGTGGCGGCATCCGCAGTCTCAACGTAGCGCTCCGCCAACAACTCGACCTCTATGCATGCGTTCGTCCCGTTCGCTGGTACGCAGGAACTCCGAGCCCAGTCAAGGATCCTGGAGCAGTGGACATGATCATCTTCCGAGAAAACAGCGAAGATGTCTATGCCGGTATCGAGTGGGAGGCGGGCAGTGATGAAGTCAACAAAGTGATCGACTTCCTACAGAACGAGATGGGTGTCGACAAGATTCGATTCCCTGATACCAGCGGCATCGGCATCAAGCCAGTCAGTCAGGAGGGAACGGCACGCATCGTCCGCGCAGCTATCAATCATGCAATTGAGAATGACAAGGACAGCGTGACACTGGTTCACAAGGGCAACATCATGAAGTTCACAGAGGGGGGCTTCCGTGACTGGGGCTATCAACTCGCAAAGGACGAATTCGGAGCCACTGAACTCGATGGCGGGCCCTGGTGCACCATGATCAACCCGAGAACAGGCACCGAGATCACCATCAAGGACGTCATCGCGGATGCCATGCTCCAACAGGTCCTCACTCGACCTCGCGAGTACGGCGTGCTGACCACCATGAACCTCAACGGCGACTATATCTCGGACGCGCTTGCAGCTCAAGTTGGGGGCATCGGAATTGCTCCAGGTGCCAACATCAATTACGACACTGGGGTCGCTATCTTCGAGGCCACCCACGGCACCGCTCCCAAGTATGCCGGGCAAGACAAGGTCAACCCTGGCAGTCTGATTCTGTCGGCGGAGATGATGCTGCGCCACATGGGCTGGACAGAGGCTGCCGACCTCATCGTCAACGGTGTAGAAGGTGCGATTATCGCTAAGACCGTGACCTACGACTTCGAACGCCTGATGGACGATGCGACCTTGCTCAAGTGCAGTGAGTTCGGTGCCGCCATCATCGCACACATGTGAGTTGAACCCTATGGATTTCACTTCCCTCAATCTCTGTCAGCCCCTGCTGGATGCCCTCGACGAGATTGGTTACATTTCGCCAACGCCGATTCAAGCCCAGGCCATTCCCGACCTCATTGAAGGTCGCGACATGCTCGGTTGCGCCCAGACGGGCACAGGAAAGACCGCAGCATTCGCCCTACCAATTCTCAATGCTATGGCCAAAGATCCGCAGGCGCATCCGCGCCGCATCCGCGCTCTTATGATGTGCCCAACACGCGAGCTTGCAGCCCAGATTCACGACAATATCGAGCAATACGCTCGACACCTTGACATCCGCTCGATGGCTATGTTTGGTGGAGTATCGCAGCGCCCTCAGGAGAAGATCCTACGTCGTGGTGTCGACATCTTGGTCGCCACACCCGGTCGCTTGCTTGACCTCATCTCACAGGGATACGTTGACCTATCCTACGTGCAATTCCTCGTTCTCGATGAGGCGGATCGAATGCTCGACATGGGTTTCATCCGAGACATCCGCAAAATTCTAGCACATATTCCAAAGAATCGCCAGAGTCTGCTATTCAGTGCCACCATACCACGCTCGATTGCCGAATTGTCTCAGGATATGCTCTACAATCCGGTAAGCGTCTCCATCACACCCGAATCGACCACCGTAGAGGCCATAGAACAATCTCTTATGTTCGTCATGAGGAGCGACAAGCGGGGACTCTTGACTTACATTATCGAGGAGGAGCGACCCGATAAGGTGCTTGTGTTCGGTCGCACAAAGCACGGTTGCAATCGTATCGTCAGACAACTTGGACAAGACGGTATCGAAGCCCTCGCAATCCACGGCAACAAGAGTCAGGGCGCGCGTGAGAAAGCCCTCCGCCGATTCCGCAATGGTACCCTCCAGGTACTAGTAGCCACTGACGTGGCGAGCAGAGGCATCGATGTCTCTGATATCAGTCACGTTATCAATCTGGATTTGCCCAACGAGCCCGAGGTCTATGTGCACCGCATTGGACGTACGGGGCGTGCAGGTCAAGGGGGCATCACCATTGCTTTCTGTGATGAGAACGAAGGCGAGTATCTACGCGGCATCGAGAAGATGATTCGTCAGGACATCCCAGTAGATGAGGGCCACCCTTTCCACTCCGAGAAGGCCCGGTCGCGCAAGGGCAACAAGGCGCCCAAGAAGAAGCAAAATCGGGGCCGTGGTCGGCGCCCGCCGCGCAATAACAAATCCAACGGCAACCACTCGAATGGGAAATCAAATCACCAATCCAATGGTGGACGCAATGGTCGGCGTTCAGGCCGTGGCCGAAGCCGCAAACAACGCAAGCACCAGACCCGTTAATGGAGTTCGGTGAAGGCGTAATCTCACACGGCTTAGCCGCCCAGTAGCATGTACGCAGCGGCTAGCACAACAACAGTAATTACGACGTACTTGATCATCTCCGGGCTGACTCCTGCCACCCCTGAATCTAATCGAATCACGCTGTCGTTTGGTCGCACCCTCTCGGGGACCTTGATTCCGACATCGTCACCTGCTCCAGCACTCTCAACCGGATTCAGGTCAATCTGCATGGATTCAACATCCATCTCGAAGTCTGTTGTTGCACCCGAGAATCGAATTCTGTCGCCGATAGAGAGATCTCCCGTGAGTTCAAGAGCCGCTACGCCGACCTTCCGGAAATATCGGTCGACCCGGCCTACTTCTTCGTCTGACACATTTTCACCTCGTCGGTCGAGCAGGGCTTGAGGCCATCAACTTACGGATTCGATATTTTTTCCTTGTTTTCGCAATTTAGCACGCTATTGAACTGATTCAAACACAAGTGTAAATCTACACCGTAGGTGTAATTTTTGATACTTGAAGTTTAATTATAGCAGCGATAAGACAGGCTTATGCCCGCCGTTATCGTTGGCTATGCTCGCTCACCCTTCACTCCAGCAAAGAAGGGGGCGCTGGCAAGGACGAGACCTGACGACATCGCCGCAGCGGTAGTGAACCGACTGATATCGGATATCGGAATCGACCCATCCTTAGTTGAGGATTTAATTGTGGGTTGTGCCTTCCCCGAGGCCGAGCAGGGTTACAATTTGGGACGAATGGTGGTTTTTCTGACAGAATTACCTGAGACTGTGCCAGGAGTCACAATCAACAGATTCTGCGGTTCTTCGATGCAGTCGATCCATGATGCCGCTGCTCGCATCGAGATGGGCATGGGCGATGCTTTCATCGCCGGCGGCGTCGAGAGCATGTCGCGGGTCCCGATGACGGGATTCAACCCGATGCCCAACACCAGACTCGAAGAGGAGTCCATGACATCCATGGGAATCACAGCAGAGAATCTCTCAGGGCTGCACGGCATCGACCGCGAGGCTCAGGAGGCGTTCGCCGTAGAGAGCCAAGCGAGGGCCGCCGCTGCCCGCGAGTCAGGAGCGTTCGCCGATGAGATAGTCGCAATAGAGACAACCGAGGGTACAGTTCAGGAAGATGGATGCATTAGACCGGGAACCAACGCCGAGGCACTTGGTAAATTGCGCCCAGCATTCGATGCCAACGGGACTGTCACCGCTGGGACATCTTCACCTCTCACCGACGGGGCCGCATTCGTGTTCGTCTGCTCCGAGGATTTCGCTGCAGAGCACGGTCTCAAGCCGATGGCCCGCATCAAGAGCGCGGCCGTCTCCGGCTGCGCTCCCGAGATCATGGGCATCGGCCCCGTCTCCGCATCGAGAAAGGCTCTGGAGCGCGCGGGGCTGTCTCTGGAC
>ENA-OSET01000570-OSET01000570.1-sediment-metagenome-genome-assembly--contig:-NODE-570-length-40946-cov-5.638724_pt1 | contig 40946 bp, 42 predicted proteins | sample MGYA00237882_ERZ534229 | MGnify/ENA primary metagenome ERZ534229 (study PRJEB26408, sample SAMN06266212) | sediment metagenome | isolation source: Hudson Canyon methane seep mesocosm | place: USA:Hudson...
CTTTTCGGGCACAACTGCGGGCGCAATAGTTTTAAAAACATACTCTTCTCTTGATTCAGCCAACATCAATACTTTGGTTTGTTCCTCAATTAATTGATAAAAGGTTTCATGCATATTTATATTTTTTGTTTGACCTATTGCTTTTTGCAAATAATCGATACTTGTTTTCGCTTCATTCTTGTCTTCGTTCCTTAATTCTTCATTAATATCTTTCAACAATAAATTTAACCATCTCACCGACATGTGAGGTGAATAAAACTCAATCGAAATAGATATGAAACCACTTTTAGGATCTTTATTGACTTCCATTATTTCTAGAAATGCTTCATATATTTCTTGCGGTGAAGGCGCGTTTGACCGAGGTGGTTCCGGCTCTCGCAACCACTTATCGTTTTTTTCGTCATATATATCTTCATCAATAATTAATTTATATGTTATTGGTTCGCTGCTCTTTGCAGCCATAAGTGGAATAACTAAATTGTGATTGAAAACAAAATCGTTGATAAAGCGTTGTGATTTGATTACTTCAAGTGCGATGGCTGCTTTGTCTGGTCCTTGCGATTTACCTACATTAATACCCGCAATACTAGCTAATCCTCCCAAATTTTTAGCTAATGAGCCTAAATCACCTTGTTCATCTTGATTTGCGACAGTTAATACTTTAGCTGTGTATAGGTTTGGCAATTTAATTGCGATAATTACTGAAACAATGCAGAATATTGAGCCCGTAATAATTATTATTAATTTTTTCTTAAAGACTTCATCCCAAACTTGGGTTAAAGATATTTCATCTGCATGTTTTGTCGACATTTATAACACCTAAATACTTTTACTATGGATAAACAGTAGATTGAAATTATACCATCATCAGTTGTTTAAACACTTGGTTAATATTCTCTGACACGCAACTTTTAATAGGTTGGTGTATATTTTGTTCAATATTGCCATTTCTAGTTTATCTGATTTTTGCAATGCACAACATATTGTGTGCGATTAGTAAAATACTGGTAAATGTAGCGAATTTTGTAAGGAGTTTATTTAAATATTAATGAGTTGAAATTTGTTACGGTTTTGCTTCTAAGAAGTTGCTATAGTATACGTAAGAACAACATGCTTTACGTTGAAAGGTATGCTCACATTGATTATTGTATTTTAGGAGCTGGGATATTTAATGGAATTAATATCTAATACTATATTTGCTTGGGCATTTGCCATTGCTTGTTTGGCGATTGTTGGGCTTAGGCCTATTGCGGCTAATATAGGTTTAGTTGATAGGCCAAATGCACGGAAACGTCATCTTGGTCACGTGCCTCTTATCGGCGGCATAGCTATTTATTTTACTCTCTTAGTTGCATCACAATTATTTTTGCCTAAATCTCAATTGATAAACCTTTATTTAATTTCCTGTTCTTTCATGGTGTTAATTGGAGGTTTAGATGATTTCTATGATGTAAGTGCTAAAATTCGCCTAGTTGCACAATTACTTATCGCTTCAATTCTAGTGCTCGGAGCAGGGCATGCTCTGTATGATATGGGAAACCTTTTGGGGTTTGGTAATGTGCACTTAGGTATATTTGCTTTGCCAGTTACGTTGCTGGCTGTTGCTACTGCGATTAATGCCTTTAATATGACAGATGGTATAGATGGCTTAGTCGGAGTGCTTGGTTTTGTAACATTTACTAGTTTGTGTGTTCTTTTTTATTGGGCCAATAATGTAGAGCTATTTACTATTTCGGCAATCTTTGTAGCTGCATTATCTGCTTTTCTATTATTTAACTTAGGTGGTTTGCGACGAATCTTTGGAAAGATATTCATGGGTGACGCAGGCAGTATGATGATAGGTTTAAGTGTTATTTGGTTGCTGGTTTTAGGAACTCAAAATGGAGAGGTAAGTTTCCGGCCCGTTACTGCACTTTGGATAATTGCTATTCCTTTGATGGATATGTTTGCCGTGATGCATAGAAGGGTTAAAAAAGGAAAATCACCGTTGTCTGCGGATCGAGACCACTTACATCATATATTTATGCGCTTTGGTTTCTCGTCAAAAAGTGCGTTGTTGGCTATCAGTATGCTTTCGATAACTATGGCATGTTTTGGATTAGCTGGTGAATATTATGAAATTCCTGAAGGGTTAATGTTGTTGTTTTTTGTTTTTATTTTTATTGTATATGATTATTCGTTTATTCATATATGGAAAATTTCCCGTTGGTTTAGAAAGTAAAATCCTTGATTAAATTATTGAACGAAGCTTTTGCTAGATATCTCTAATCGAAATTTTTTCCCGCTTTCCACTCACATTAATTATTGTTCTTTTATGTACTTATTAGATTGAAAAATTGAAAAGTATTAGTTTGTTTGGGGACGTTTTAAGGTTATCTGAAATTTCCAAAATTTAGCCTCTCTTGGTTGAAATCCCAGACTAAATTATTTTAATAAGGCTGTTTTTGAGCGTATTTGTTGGCGGGTTATAGTAGCCTTCAGGCCACAGATTGTATTAGCTACTCGTTGATTGTCAAAGTGTCCGAATTATGTGGTATCCATTGTCAAAAACTTACGCAAACGTTGCTACAACTTAAATCAAAGCGTAAGTATTCAATTAATTGAAAAGCGAGCGAGCTTCTGTGGTGTTATATAGTGTAATTGGTCGTATCAATGCCTGACCTCCATCACGCGCTATGGGTATCCAAGGTAATCGACCTTGGCCTTTTGATGGTTTAAGTGAGAATAAGTCGAAAGGAATGGATAAGTAAAAGCCTTTAGTAAAGCTTCCTTCGCCATACTCTTCTGAACTGACGTTAGTAAATGCAGCATATGCGCCAACTACTATTCCACTGTCAAAACGTTTTGCAAAATCGACAGTTACACCTTTGTCTTTAGCCAAGTATTGCCCGATATTAAAGGTGATTTGGGTTTTGGGTAAAAATGATGGTTGCCAATATATATTAGCGTGGCCAGTCAAAACTTTGTAGTCAAAAAAATCAAAGTCGTTTTCGTAGGAACGCTGCTGTACATAATTGATATCAAAACCAAACGACAGATTGCTATCAACTGGGCGATAAAGTAGTTCGGCACCGGCACCTCCGAACATGGTTTCCAGATACCCACCGTAAACTTGCGCATATAGGTTAGGAGCAATTCGGCCATTCCAATGTAAAAATAGATTCTCCATGGTGACTTCACGGTTAGATACATATTCTCGAGCATTGCTTCGCACTCTAGGTAAACTGCTTTTGGCGCGATCTGTAGTGAAAGTAAATTTTTCAAAATTTTCAAATAAATTGGCTTTAATCGTACCCGCTATACTGCTTTTACCATTAAAACTATATCCACCGTTTATTAAGACACCAGCTTGGTATAGATAGAAATCTTCTGGGTTACCAAAAGTTTGGATCCAGAAAGCTTCGATGCCGCTGAAAAAGCCAGCGGTGTTTAACGGAGTATAATTGTCAACGGATACTTGGCTGAGATCTTGACGTCGGTATGTACTCGCCATGTTGGGTTCAAGAGTCTGATACTTGGCTTGTTTCTTAAACGCGTCAGCATCAATTACTGTTTCAACTAAAGGAATAGACCCTGCTGTACTGACAATTTGATAGGTTTTTACAGTCTCTGGTAGTTCAAACGCCATAATGCGGCCCATGCGCTCTATGGCTTCATTTTTATTTCGGTAACTAATCTGTTGGCCGTAAACTGTAAGTGAATCTTCTTCGAAGCGAGAGTCATCTAACGCAAAACCCGCTTGATAATATAGATCTTCAATGAGGCGATTACGGTTTGTTTGTGTTATTGGAAAGTTATTGGCTTTAACTTTAAGTTGCCGAGGTTGATTATCAACCTTAACTTGGCGAAGAGTATGTAAATTAAAATTATAATTGACACCAAAACCTATAGTATTTCCTCTTTGATAATTGATGCTGAAGTCAAAGTTTTTCCAACTATAGGCTGCACCTATATTCCAGCGGCTTTCTTGTTTTAACTCACCCGCTCTGTCATTTATGTAGTTATTACCCTCGTACTCCAATTTTATTCGTAATGGCGCCCACGGAGTTTGATACTCTAACCCTCCAAATATTGAGGCAGGTCCTTTGAAAAAACGCTGATAATCTATTTTTCCACCAAGACCAGAAAATCCTCCCGGCCTTTTACAAAAGCTATCTCTGAGATCACATAATGGGTTGGAGGTATTATCTGTAGTACCTAAATATCCCCAACCCATATTGAGATGGAAGTCGAAGTCACCATATTTTTTACTTAGTCCTACAAACTCACTTTCAAAAAAACCCGTTCCACCAAAATCTCTAAAACCTACGGACAGCTCCGGAAGGTAATAACTTTCCTCTATTAATCTGAACTTTACGTCAATGCCTTTATCTTTTAGAGTCTGGTCACCGCTAAAGCCTGGGAATGGACTATATAAACGAGTGCGTACATCAGTGTAACGCACTGTTGATTGTAACCATGGGAATAACTGTAAGGTTGCTGACCAGAAGCGGTACTCATCGTTATCGGTATAACTTACATGTAAGTCACCTTCTGCCAACATACGTGATGTTGGGGTTTGTATAAGGCCAGTTCCACCGTGCACCATCAAAGAGCTTCCCATTGGTGAGAGATTCCAGGCTTCGTTAGGCTCTTGAGCTTGTATTGATGCAGAAAACATAAATGCGGTGATAAAGAATAAATACAATTTCATAAGTTTGTTGTTTGTCTTCTTAGAGCTCATTACTGCAACCTATTTAGGGCTAATGTTATTATTTGTTGGTTGATAGTAGTGAATTCTGGCTGAAACAAAGATTGCTTAAAGGGAACAAATAGTTGGCTACCAGGCATGACCTCTTGATGGGCTTTATTCCAATAAGCGACAGTAGCTTCCATTTTTCGACCGTCTGCCTGAATAAGTATTGCGTAGTCTTGATTGGCCAAGTCAGTTCTAATTTGGTCAGTAATATAATGACTGACATCGGTATGACCTAAATGGGGGGTAAGCCTGGTTTTATTGATTGCGCCAAACAGTTGTACAGTATTCTTTCTTTCAGTAAGTTCTAAAAAATATTTTCCTTGAGGAAGTAAAGGGTTTGCCACAGCTGAGATGCGAGCTAATTCGTAATCTATTTTAATAGGCAGTCTTTGCGCTAAACGCCAATTGGTTATCGTTTTTTTTAGTTGCTCTAACGATGCTACTAGATTTGGATTTTCAGCTTGGTATCGTTTGATGACAACAGAAAGATTATTAATTAATAACTGACGTGTTTTTTCAAGTTCATTATTGTCTACTTGAAACAAGGCCGCACTCGGCCAATACCAACTCTGCGTATTTGCAAAGGGGGCTAAAACTTCAACTAAACGTGGTTCGTTAGTAAATTCATATTGTTCCTGATCTACAGTCACAGTTACCGCAGCCATTGAGGTTACCATTGTAAAGTTGCTTAACAATAATAAGCATATTATTAACGGGTTTTTCATTATTGTTTTATCCGATGACTATTGATTTAAACGCGCTATTCTACTTAGATAAGTGATTTTAAGTGATTCAGATACTGGGGATATCTTCTGTATACTTTTTATTAGCCCCCCATTTTTGGTAAACCAAAAATGATTTTCCCAACTGCTGACTAAACGAACGTAATCAGAGGGGGCGTCATAATATACAGTTTCAACATAGTACATTGTATCTAAGTTGAGGTTTAAGGCTTGCAAGGTATCTTGTTTAGCTTGGCTGAAAATTGATTTTATCGGATAGCCGTATTCATCACCTGTTCGGTCTGCTATACGTAACCATGAGTCTGGCAGTTGACTACTTTGTGAATCATCCGCTAATAATTTGAGTGGGTCATTTTCTATATTTGATAAATACAGCAGATTGTCACTAAAGCCTATAGTACGTATTAAACGACCCTTATGCATAATGAGCATGGCGTTATCAGTTGACACCCACTTATGTTGTCCGTTTTCTATGTAGGCTAACGCCATTATAGCGGCTGCTCGATCTCCGCGTTTGACTGAAATAATATCAACTTCTGATTGTTGCACTTCATCAAGTGTTTTTTGTGCATCAACTTGTTCTGCAAATGCAATTTGTAATGTTTGATAATATGCCTTGTAAGTGCCGCTGCAACTGCTTATTAATGTTGCAATTAATGCACTGAACAGTAACGTTTTTACTTTCATGTTCGGTTTTGCGTCCGGGGGAAGGGGGACTAAAAAATATCAATAAAAAAAGCCGCCTCATGGCGGCTTTCTGAATATCTAAATTCCTACAATGTAGTCGTAGCTGTAACTGTTACAGGAGGAGTCATAGTATTAGTTACAGTGTTCGTTACTGTGCTGGTTACTGTTGTTGTTACTGTGGTGGTAGTGGTGACTGGAACACATTCCCCGTCTACCAATTCTTCACCAGCTTCACAAACTGGCACGACGGTGTCAGGAACACACACGCCGTCAACCAATACTTCTCCAGTTCCACAAACAGGATCGATAGGACCAACAGGTTCAGGGGTCACATTCCCTCGATTATTCATCACCATAGCGGCTAACACCCCAGCACCAATAACGCCAACAACAATCTTTTCTTTTTTCATATCGCCAGATGCAGAGCTAGACGCAGAACTTCCGCCTGGATTTTCCTGAGCAAATGCAGAACCTATTAGACATAAAGCTGCAGTTGCTGCCATAAGAATTTTTTTCATAATACTTCCTTGGATATAAATTTATTTATTTCACACATGAGCGTAGTTTAATTGAATACCCTAGCCAGCTCAATAGTTATTCGTAAATTGGCAGTTAAATTAGAAGAATATTCTCAATATCTTAGCGAATTTTGCGTGTTTACTGGGATTATCTCATCTGTAAGCTAAATTGTGTGACCATAACTACAAGAAGTTCCTGAAATAGAGTAGTTAACTTGACGCTAAAGCCTAATAAATCATTTAAGCACATACACTCGAGTCATTACTTGCGTTTAGAGCCTATTTTTGCTCTTATTGCTTCCATTTTTTATATAAATTTAAGCATAATATGCTGAAAATTAAATTAAGGGATCTTAGTTAGATGAAAGTAACAGTATTTGGGATTGGATATGTGGGATTAGTGCAAGCAGCAGTGATGGCTGAAGTGGGTCACGATGTTGTGTGTATTGATATTGATCAAAATAAAGTTGACCGCTTGAAAGAAGGGCATATCCCTATTTATGAGCCAGGTTTAACTCCTCTAGTTCAGTCAAACTATGAAGCAGGTCGAGTCGATTTTTCTACCGATGCGGCTCTTGGTATCGAACATGGTGAAGTGATCTTTATTGCTGTGGGCACCCCTCCTGATGAAGATGGTTCAGCTGATCTCAAATATGTATTAGCAGTGGCTGAGACCATAGCAACCCACATGCAGTCGCACAAAATTGTTATTAACAAGTCTACTGTGCCAGTTGGCACTGCAGATAAGGTAAAAGCTAAAATAAACAGTACTTTATCTAACACAGGTAAATCTGTTACTTATGATGTGGTATCTAACCCTGAGTTTTTAAAAGAAGGGGCAGCGGTGAATGACTGTATGCGCCCTGACCGAATAATTTTAGGTACCGACAGCGAAACGGCTGAGAAAAAGCTTCGTGAGTTGTATTCACCTTTTAATCGTAACCATGACAAAATTATTGTCATGGATATCCGTAGTGCCGAACTAACTAAGTATGCGGCTAATTGTATGTTGGCCACCAAAATTAGTTTTATGAACGAAATGGCTAACCTTGCAGAAGTATTTGGTGCGGATATTGAAAATGTGCGTCGCGGCATCGGTTCTGATCCGCGCATAGGTTACCAGTTCATCTATCCTGGCTGTGGTTATGGTGGCTCATGTTTCCCTAAAGATGTGCAAGCGCTTGCTCGTAGTGCAACCGCTGCGGGTTATACCGCTAGAGTATTGGAAGCCGTTGAGGAAGTGAATTATGCGCAAAAGGAAAAGTTATTTGAGTATATTTCTCGTCACTTTTCTAGCGATTTAAAAGGTAAGACAGTGGCATTGTGGGGATTATCATTTAAGCCCAACACAGATGACATGCGTGAAGCATCGAGCCGGGTTCTTATGGAAAAATTGTGGGCTGCAGGAGCCAGTGTTAAAGCATACGATCCTGAGGCGATGGAAGAGACCCAACGTATTTACGGTGGTCGTGATGACCTAACGCTAATGGGCACTAAAGAGGCTGCATTAGAAGGCGCAGACTTTTTGGTAATATGTACTGAATGGCAAGCTTTTAGAGCGCCAGATTTTGAATTGATAAAGCAGAAGTTGTCTATGCCTCTGCTGTTTGACGGGCGTAATTTGTTCGAACCTAAACTGATGATGGAATACGGATTGCATTATTACGCTATAGGTCGCGGTTTATCAGTAAAGGAACACTAATATGAGTCAAGTAAAAAAAGCAGTTATCCCCGTAGCAGGATTGGGAACAAGAATGCTTCCAGCCACTAAGGCTATTCCTAAAGAAATGCTACCAGTGGTGGATAAACCTCTTATCCAATATGTAGTGGCTGAGTGTGTTGCAGCGGGGATCAAAGAAATCATATTGGTTACCCATGCGAGTAAAAACAGTATCGAAAACCATTTTGATACAAGTTTTGAACTTGAAGCCACATTGGAGAAAAGGGTTAAGCGTCAATTATTAGAGGCCGTACAAGCTATTTGTCCTAAAGACGTGACGATTATGCATGTACGTCAAGGCGTAGCAAAAGGCTTAGGCCATGCCGTGTTGTGTGCTCGTCCTATGGTAGGTGATGCACCCTTTGCGGTGGTGCTACCGGATGTGATTATCGATGAATACACTAGTAACCTTAAAAAAGACAATTTAGCGGATATGGTGGCTAAGTTTAATACTAGCCGCGTTAGCCAGATTATGGTTGAGCAAGTTCCTCACGAAGATGTGAGTAAATATGGCGTAGTTGATTTAGAAGGCCTGGAGTTGAAACAAGGCGAGTCGGGCAAAATTCACGGAATGGTGGAAAAACCGGACTTAGAAGATGCTCCTTCTGATTTGGCTGTAGTGGGCCGTTATGTGTTGTCTGGAAAAATTTGGGATTTACTAGAATTCACTCCTCCGGGAGCTGGTGACGAAGTGCAGCTTACAGATGCCATATCATCTCTTATGAAAACAGAACAAGTTGATGCCTATTATATGAAAGGTAGAAGCCATGATTGTGGCAGCAAATTAGGCTATATGACTGCAAATGTCGAATATGCTTTGCGTCACCCCGAGTTAGGTGACGAATTTAAATCATTCCTATCAGGCTTAAAGCTATAATAAACAGGCCGCTCACTGTAATAGTGAGCGGCCTAAATTTTGAACCGATTTCTAGCTGGCTTTTACTTGGCCTTTCAGTTTACCAAGCATTTTTTTACCTATACCTTTTACATTTACCAGATCGTCTACTGATTTAAATTTACCATTCTTTTTTCGATATTCGATGATGGCGGCAGCTTTTTTCTTGCCAACACCCGGCAAAGAAACTAATTGCTCTAAAGACGCTGTATTCAAGTTGACCATAGTCATTTTCTTTTGACTCATTTTACTTTTTGCCGTTTCAGCAATTGCATTATTGGCATAAGTGGTCATAAATACGCTGGAAAGTAATAATATAAAGATGAGTTTTTTCATAGATAAATTCCTTCTTGTTGATTCCATGTCGATGCAAATGCATCAAAATAAACATAGTAGAAACGGTTTAGTTCGTAAAGTAATCCACTGAATGTCTTATTGAATGAAAGCTCTTTGTGTTTTTGTCAGGTCATCTTAGTGTTGGCGGGTGGTTAGTATTTACGCTAGCTCACAGTAAACGTTTGTTCGTGTGGCTATGTTATTCATCATATCTATTAACGCTGCTTGGTTTATACCTAACTCAACTAATCCAGCATTAAAGTATAAAGTCGTCTCCTTGCTGCGCGTGGTTTCTGAAAAGTAATGTTCTTGGGCGAGAATCAATCCAAACCCAATTAGATAACAAAGTTGACGAGTAGAATATTTTATTTCTTTACTTTGCTCAATCAAATCGTAGTGCTGCAAAACATCTAATATTTGTTCGTTTTGTTGCCATGCGTTCGCAAGTAAAAAAGCATCATTTTTTAGACTGTCGGTGTTTTTTACTTTAACTAAGCTTGCCACCTCAAAACTAGGTGATGTGGAAGTTGACCAATGGATCAAGGTTCGAACAGCCGGTAGGGTAAATAATCTAGACACAACAAAATTGGCCGTTGTACTGGCTAGTTCAGGTGACACAAGTTTGGTTTCGTCTGCCAACGTTCTGGTAATAAATACAAAAAACTGACTGAAATTTACCAGTCTTTGTTGTATGGGAAAGTACTGTTGGTTAAGCCGAGACATTAAAGAGTGTTGCAATAAAATACTATTAGCGCGTTCGAAACCTAACATGGCTAAACATTGTTTACTATTTTGAATGGGTTGTTTTTGCCGGTTGTTAACAGAAGCAGAAATTTGCAATTGGTGAGCGTAGGCCGGCTCATTTTCTATGGCTTTAACAATTACAGCAATATTAGCATTAACATGATTGAGTTGATCTTGAACAACTAATAAGGATGCAGGAGCCGCCTGCATTGGTAATGTTGAATCAAAAGCAGTTATTTGTTGATGCTCACTTTTATGTGAAAACCACTCTTTCAAGTCGGTATGCCACCATTGACTAAGTCGGTTAAAGCTATTTAGTTGCTGACAAGGATAATTCTGTATCACTTGTTTAAAAGGAGTGAGTTGAATAGCCAGTTTATCTGATTCGGCTGCAACAGGCTGTTTGCTAGGTAAAGGTTTAGTGACTAATCCGTTAACACTTATTGATAACACTATCTGTATTGAACCATCTCGCAATCTAAGATAACTACCTGGTGGTGATACGCTTGGGTATCGTAACAAAGGAATAATTAACGCATACCATTTAGGACAGCACTTTAGGCTTAAATCCTTGATGGCGAGAGCAAAGCTAATAGGTTGTTTATGTTTATTGGGAGTACATAACAACGCCAGTTTGTTGGCAATGAAAGATAAAGCAGAAATGGGAGTCGTTAGACTGGTTCGAGGGTAAGTATTTAAATGAATGTATGAGCAAAGTTGATAATTGGACAACCATATATTCTGTTGATTAGTTTTTAATAATTGAGCAAACTTTGAGTTTTTTTGGCCGATTGTTTTGGTTACTGACTTTTTATGGTCGATATCTGTTTGGTTATACTTTTCTAATGTTGCTTGCTCTAGCGCATAGATACTTAACGAACCGCACATTAATTGGATTGTAACTGACGGGTCAAATTTGTTTCTAACCGCGACTAAACACGTTAGTACTGCTGAATTAAACGCGAGGTTGACGACATAGGGTAGTTGAGGTTTATACAGTTGTGGTTGCGCAAAAATTAAGTCGGGTTGCGCCTTGGCGGTGGCATACAATTTTTTGCAAAAATCATGGGATGCTTTGAGTATATTTCTGTCTAATGTCCCGCAGCGATAAATTTTGAATAACTTTACCAGAGCAATGTACTGCTGCTTAACTATTTCCGCTGGCATGGCAGCCGTAGTGTCCGAAGAGCTTGCATCTGTTGTCGAGATTGAATTCATTTATTTGGATAGTCAAACTTCACATGTTTGGCCTTGAACAAGTACATTTTAAGAAACATTCCGGCGACATATTCAAGGTTAGCAAGCCTACTTAACCATCAACAAAAGATTGATAGGCACTGTCGCCCCAAGCTATTAGCTCGTTATTCTCAAAAAGTAGCGCAGTACATTCGTCTTCAGTAGTAATACCATCGGCTTTTTTGTGCTGAGTACGATAAAACATGACTTGAAGCTCTATATTATCGTTGCGTTTGGCTTCAGTAATATCTGGGCTACCTAACAACTCAAGTATTTGTTTTTTCTGTAGGCCCAATTCAAGCTTAGATATCTGAACTTTGTTGTATTGCTCACGATCTTTCCAATCCATATTTTGTGGGGTATCTGGATACAACATAATAACAGCCATAACAAATACAGCGTATAAACCAATACCAATACCAATTCTCTTTAGTACTTTTTTGTTCATGTTTTTCTTTCTAGTGTTGACCCAATCTAATCATATAAAAATAGTTGATCGATTGCAGCGAATTGAACGTGGATTTTAGTTAACTTAGCGTAATAAGCTCTATCTTTTAATTATTCAGTAATTTGATAGCAAGGTACATATTTGCTTCCTGGCAATTTCATTCTTTGCTGCTGAACAAAAGATTCTAACAATCCGTCCATCATTTCCATTAGTTTAGGATCTCCTTTTAGTTGAAACGGACCATGTTCTTTTATTAACACGACACCCTCTGACTTTACATTACCGGCTACTATCCCGGAGAAAACTTGTCTTAATGCTGCAGCAAGTTCGGTTTTGGGTTGGTCAAAATGTAAGTTGAGCTCTGCCATGCTAGAGTGATTTGGAATAAAAGGGCTCTGAAATTCTGCGGCAATTTTTAGCGACCAATTAAAATCATAAGAGTCACCCGTTTCCTTGCGATAATCTCTGACTAAACTTTGTTTCTGTTTAATAATTTGCGCAACTTTTGCTGCATCGCCTACCACTATCTCGTAAAGCTTCTGTGCATCAGGCCCCAAGGCCTCACCAATAAATTGATCAATGGACTCAAAGTAAGCCTTACTTTGTTCAGGTCCAGTGAGAATAATAGGTAATATTTGTTCTTCGTTTTGTGTATCTAACATGATTCCAATTAAATAAAGCAATTCTTCAGCAGTACCTGCGCCTCCTGGGAAAATGACAATTGCATGAGATAGCCGAATAAATGCCTCTAAGCGTTTTTCAATATCTGGCATTATGACAAGTTCATTAACTATCGCATTCGGCGGCTCAGCAGCAATGATCCCTGGTTCTGTTAAACCTAGGTAACGGCCATTTTTATAACGTTGTTTAGCATGCCCTATGGTGGCACCTTTCATTGGACCTTTCATTGCTCCAGGGCCACAACCTGTGCATATGTTCAGGTTTCGTAAGCCTAGTTGATATCCTACTTCTTTAGTATATTGGTATTCTACTGTACCGATTGAATGACCACCCCAACACACCACCATATTTAACTCTGCTGTGTTTTTTATAGTTTGCGCATGGCGTAGCATGTCAAACACGCTGTGCGTGATGTAATCAGAGTCGGCTAAAACATGTAAAGACTGAGCTGAATACTTAGCGCCCATATGTAATAAATCTCGCAGCACAGAAAATATGTGTTCATGTACACCTTTTATCAACTGCCCATCAACAAAAGCGTGAGCTGGTGGGTTAACTAACTCCACTTTTACGCCTCTTTCTCGGCTAATCAAATTGACTGCAAAATCATGGTGGGGAGCAAATATATTTTCACAGTCATCTATTTCAGCACCACTGTACAAAACAGCTAAGCAACAATTTCGAAACAATTTGTATAAGTCACTATCAGTAGATTCGCTAAGCAAGTTAACTTCTAGTTGCGATAGTTGGCTCATTGCGCCTAAAGGATTGAGTTGAATTTTGTGCATAATCACCTGAATTTATTGAGTTGTTTTTGTGTATATAGCTCGCTTTACTGTCTTGCCAGTCTAACTTCAGAATATATTTGTTCGAAGTTACTCCTAAACGGATTTATATCGAGTCCACCACGTCGGGTATATCTGGCATAGACACTTAACTTATTGGGTTTACAATTGGCCATAATGTCACAGAATATACGTTCAACACACTGTTCATGAAATTCATTATGTTGTCTAAATGAAATTAAGTAACGCAGTAACCCTTCGTGATTTATTTTTTGACCTTGATAACGAATTAAGACACTTCCCCAGTCAGGTTGATTGGTAATCAGACAATTTGATTTTAGCAGGTCACTCGTCAGCGTTTCTTCAACCTGTTGACCACTCGCTATTAAATGAGTTGTATCAAGTTGATAGTTTTCCACTTCAATATCTAACTCGTCGATTGATTCCCCATCTAATTGAGAAATTAGCATTTGAGAAAACTCAGTTGGTTTGAATAGTTTTACTTTTACCTTCTCTCCTGCGCATTGAGACAAGTCAGTTGTAAGCGCTTCAGTGACTGACTCGATTGAGTCGAAGTGACTTTGATTAAAGCTATTTAAATACAATTTAAAGGATTTTGACTCAACTAAGTTTGGCGAGGAGGCGGGCACTTCACAGCGCATAATCGCCACTTGTGGTTTACCTTTAGAATTCAGCCAAGATAATTCGTAGCCATTCCATCGGTCAGTCCCATAGAAAGGTAATTCAGAAGTTAAATTTAGTTCTGCTCGGTTCATACTTCTAGGCACTGCTTGTAACAAAGTTGGAGTGTATATTTCTATGTACTCGGTGACTTTGCCTAAACTTAATCCGTCAAGCGTTGCTTGTTTATCAATTTTTTCGCTCACAATGACTCTTTGTAATTCTGACTACTATATATTTATCAGTCTACCCCATGACACCATTGGTCAAAACCTTGAGATATCATTTTTTCAAAATGATGTTAGATTAGGCGGATAAAATGTGCTGTTGAATGAGAATGTTAATGAGTGAACGAGTGACCGCTGCGCTAGATAACTTTGTGCAAAGTTATTTGAGTACAGCTAAAGAAAACCCAGAGATGTTAATGGTTGAATATGACCAAGACTGGCCTTCAGATTGTTACACAAGTATTGGTAATTCAGGCGAAAGAGTGACGTGGCAACCTGTTAAACGCCCTAAAAAATCCAATTTTGATGATTTAGAAAAAGCATTAGACATGAAAATTCATAGTGATCTAATTAGTTATTATTCTGCATATTGGAGCGATAATTTAGGGGCTCAGACCAGTAAAGGCAATTTACAACTTTTACAGGCATGGAATCAAGACGACTTTGAACGATTACAGCAAAATTTAGTGGGTCACATATTAATGAAGAGAAGGTTGAAGCAACCTGAAACGTTATTTGTGGCATTGACTGATGAAGATGATTTCATTCTTACGGTTAATAATACCAGTGGCGAAGTGATGCTTGAGCAAGTCGGACTTATACCCAAAGAAGTCGTAGCGCCTAATCTAGCAGCTTTTATCCAGTCTTTGCAGCCATTGGCTACAGTAACTTAACTGTTTTTTTCTGCAGACATTTTGACCAATTCTTGCATTATAGAAGCGACTTGCTCTTCCAATTGAGTCACCCGTTTTTGTAACGATTGGTTGGTCGATGAACTACTACCCATTTGTTTGATTGGGGTTTTTGGGCGAGTGCTTGGGCTAGACTTCCAATTCTGCAAACCTTTAATCACTTCGGGAATTGACAGTGGGTGCTTTGACAAATTTCTGATTAAAGCCACTGAAGGTGTTTTTCCCTGTTCTGAAATGTCAAAACACAGATTGATAATGTAGTCGATATTACTCATTTTGTTGGTCAAAAATCCTAAATAGTTATCTGAAAAGCTAATGTCATTTTAAACAGTTGTTCTTGTAATCACCATATATTTATATAAAACAAAAGGTTAGCGTGTTGGCCTCAATTTTGAATACTTAATGCCAAAATGACTACCTTTAGTCATATATAGGCAAGTTACCAAAAATGAAAATATTAAGGAATTATCAATGAAAAATTTAGCAGTGGCCGCATTATTTGGATTATCACTAGGGTTGAGTGGGTGTGTTATTTCAGTAGACGGTGATGGTGATTATGGGCATCAATCTGATTGGCAAGATAAAGAACATAAAAACCGCAGACACATTTCAAAATTACAGCTAGATACAGGTTATGAACAAATTATAAGTCGTATGGGCATAGCAGAGTTCAATGAGTTTTATACCAAAGGCAATGACACATACCAGGTGTTATATTACCGCACACAACGTATCGACGGTGATGGAGTCACTACAAAAGACGAATGCACCCCTCTGGTATTTAAAAATTCTGCTTTGGTAGGTTGGGGCGAAAATGCCTACAATGCTATCAGTCATTAGTTAGTTTTGCTCACTGACTAGTTCAGTGGGCAATTAATTCCAACACACTCTGTGTTTTATCGAATGTTTAATTATTTGCAATAATTAAACATTCGATCCGTAACAAACTATTAACAAGTTAACATCCATAGGGTAGAGTGTTTGAAAAAATAACTGGCGCTAAACATGACCGAATTGCAAGAAGAACAAATCGCAGACGTAGATAACATCAAAGCCGTTTATTTGGCAGCCGAAGATCTAAAAATTGCCGCATCAATTTTGTACCTCGCTTATCATGATGACCCTTTATTTGTTGATATATTTCAATACGAAAAAGAGGGATATGAGTCTCGTTTACGTTCAGCAATTAGAGAAGAGTTAAACGCCTTTTGGTTGGCTAAACAACCTATGATTGGGTTGTTTGATGATGACCGATTGGTTGCCGTTGCTTGCTTAGTCAGTCCAGATGCTGAGTTAGGGCCGAATAGATTTTGGCATTGGCGATTGAAAATGCTTTTGACCGCAGGTTATTTTGGTACTAAACAAATGGTCGATAAAGAAACCAAGGTGCGTGATAGAGTGCCAGCTGAACACTTTCATATGTTGTCTTTAATTGGTGTGCACCCTGATCAACAAGATCACGGGTTAGGTCATGTTTTGATGAGCGCTATTGAAGGTATCATGTTAGAAGATCCAAATAGTGAAGGTATTAGCATGTACGTGACATTACCAAAATGTTTATCTTTTTTTGAGGACGGCCACTACAACTTAGTCGAAGAATTAGAAGTCGGGCATATTAAAGGGCATTTAATGTTCCGGCCTAGAGAAATACAATAAACTTGCCTGTAAGTATTTCCCCATCTCCGTGTAAGAGATTTCGTACAAAGGCGTAAGTGAAGTCCTCAATTACCATATGCTTAATACCTACTTGAATCCTAAGTTTATGTTTTATAACTGTTAATTTTCTGCAGCCAATTTTTATCCATCATATTTGTTTTGTTTTCTTTTTTACCCCCTCGCAAACTTTCTCAGATCCTCTATCTTTATAACCGTCACAAGGAAACACGACGAGTCAGGATGACATCAAGGATGAACTTGGAGATCTTCAAGGTTGAAGAAAATGCAACAAGGCTGCTGCATTAAACGGATTGGAACTCAGGATGAGTGCTTTACAAGGACTGTAAAGCTTATGGACTTGGATCACAAGGGAAGGTGCCTCGTATAGGATACGAGATAAAGGACAGGAGCTCAGGACGAGACTTTGTTGGGATAACAAAGAAAGGGAATTGGATACACAGTGACGTGAGGCTTGCGAAGGAATGGCAAGTTAAAGGAACAAGGACACACCGGGAAGGTGCCCCATTTGGATAAGTGGGATGAAAAGGATAAAGGACACACTCAGGAAGAGTGGCTCATCGGGATGATTGAGATTGGAGGGAAAGGGCGTAATACGGACATTCTCAGGATAGATTTTGCAAAGGACAGCAGAGAAGGACCCTCAAAATTCTTTAAGGGCGTGGCTTGATAAATTTCAAGTCATGCCTTTTTCATTTCTACCTACCGGTGATTATTAACCCTCGAACTTCACTCTAATCACTCAACTCGATAAGCGGGTGTGTCGATATTCTGTACTTTTAGACCAACCATCTTCACATAACCTTGATTGCTATCTTCTCCATTGCCAGAAAACTCAAACACAAAATCAGAGTGAAAGTCTAGTTTGCCTCTATAACTGCCAATACGGGTTTTGACTCTTGCAATACTAATCAGTTGTAATTGTTGTCGCTCACAGTAGGCATCCATCTGTGTTTTGACTGATTCTGATATGGCTCGAAAACGCCAAAACATGGCAGCTATTAAACAAATACCGATAAGTAAAATTAAATCAAATAAATTCATGTTGTTTTTTGACCAAATAGTTGACCTATGGCCAAGGTGAGTTGAGGGCTCTTTTCAGGCCAGCGTAATACCCCTAACATGCTTTCTCTTATTTCTGGTATTTGCACTAAGTCAGAATATAAACCAATAAATACGTTGTCTTTACAAACGGCCAATTGTTCAACATAAAGAGTCAAGTTGGCTGACTCTTTTAGGTATTGCCAATGTCGAGCAGCAATTAACATAAGTGTTAATCCTGTTTGCCCTTTTTTAGAATTGAGAACTGAAAATATCAGTGAGTTGACCGCGGCCTTAGCTTGGCTTTGACAGACTCCTCGAAGCACACTATGTAACCTTTTTTCATCTTTTACATCCTGCTGGTACCAGGTGATTAGTAACGCGCTGATATCTTCATCTATGGAATGGTTTTCTAACGATGAACATAAAGCATGTTGCATATCTGGTGCAAGGGCCAAAAATTGCTTTAATAAGAGTTGTTTACGATTGCCTTGCTGTATAGACGCAGCAAAATCTGCGATGCCCTGCATAGGAATAGTGCGCCAATCTTGATGCTCAGGAGTGGCGAAATATTGCTCAACCAAATTTAAGTGCTCTGACAGTGGGATCTCTAATTCTACCCGGCCGATACTATTAAAGTCAGCTAATTGTTGCTGATTAGGGACAAAGGTAAATGGGTTGTCAGGCAGTTGATTATTAGAATTACTTTTCTTTTCTAGAGTTTGGCCCAAAGCGTCTACGACTATTTGCAAAAACTGCTGTCTTGCTGCACCAATCACTAAGCCTTGTTCGTCTAAAGGTAATTTGACAAACCAAATATAGCGTTCATTACTTATTTTTTTGTTGAAAAACAATACCCCAAACCAAGCATGTTGTTGTCTGGGAAAGGGGGCAGGAATAGTCGCGTTTTCAATTTCTAAAAAAAGCTGTGACTCTAGAGGCCTAATGCCACGAGCCATGTCGAAAACTCTATAATCTGTGCCAGCTTGGAGTAAAAATTCGCTGATGGTATTGATCTGACTCATGTTATTCTGGAAACTTATTAAATATTAATCGGTTAGAAAAAAACGTGTTAGTTTTTTTCTCGGAAAACAGTTATTGATCATGCCACGTAGTCATAAGGAAGTCGAAATTCTAATAACAAAACTAGAAGCGTGAAGCGATGTTGTGGTCGAGTCATACTCCTTCACCAAAGGCCTTACTCAGTATGGTGCCTTTTGCCTTTGATTCAATGCCGTTCGAGCAATGGTTACAGTTTATTTTTATACCTAAAATGTCTGATTTAGTCTGTAATCAAAAAGCCTTACCCAATAATCTTCAGTTGCTACCTATGGCCGAACAATGCTTAGACACTGGTGAACATCATCGAGGAGTTATAGAACTTATTAGACAAATTGATTTAGTTTTTGCGGATTATTAACATGTTACTTCCTATTATTTATCAAGATGAATATTTGGTCGCTATTAATAAGCCTTCTGGGCTATTAGTGCATAGGAGCATGTTAGATAAACATGAGACGCAGTTTGCCATGCAGCTAGTGCGGGATCAGATTGGCCAGCATGTGTTTCCTGTGCATCGATTAGATAGACCTACTTCTGGGGTATTAGTGTTTGCTTTGTCTGCTGATATAGCCAGAAAGTTAGGTGAGCAGTTTTTTGCTCAATCAATTCAGAAAACCTATTTGGCCATTGTTCGGGGTCATATTGTAGATGAAGGAGAAATAGATTATGCACTTAAGGAAAAACTCGACAAAATCGCGGATAAATTGGCTAAACAAAATAAGCTAGCGCAAGAAGCCGTCACGCTTTTTAATCGATTGGATAAATTTGAGTTACCCTTTGCTGTAAGCCGGTATCCATCGGCACGGTATTCACTTGTTCAACTTACGCCTAAAACAGGGCGTAAACATCAGCTTAGAAGACATCTAGCTCACATCAATCACCCTATCGTTGGGGATACAGCGCATGGTGATGGAAAACATAATATATTTTTACGCCAAGAATTTAATTTCAATCAACTCGCATTGACTTGCAAATCTATGCTTTTAACGCATCCAATATCGCAAGCTCCATTAGTTTTACGTTGTGAATTGGATAAAAATATCAGTAATTTACTAGAAAAATGGCAAGTTAATCACCATCAATTTAATAAGTTAAATAAATTGTAGCTGTGCAGAGCCTCACTTCACCTAATTAGGACTTTAAATATGAGCAAAATTGGTATTTTTGTTGGATCGGTATATGGCAACGCACAACACGTGGCAGAAGACGTTGAAACGATGTTGGGTGCCCAAGGGCGAGAATCACAAGTTTTTACTGATCCTACTTTGGACGACTTTAAACAGGTTTCCTCTATGATCTTTATTAGTTCTACTACAGGACAGGGTGATATCCCGCCAAATTTAGAATTTTTTATTCAAGATTTGCGCGATCAGTTTCCATTAATGGAACAGAAACCTTTTGCCGTTGCGGGTCTTGGTGATAGCAGTTACGGAGAAACCTATTGTGGTGCTGGAAGACAAATTTTCGAACTGTTAACTGAATTACAAGGCAAACCAATAACAGTACTTCTGGAAATTGATGCTTGTGAGACTCTAGAGCCTGAACTAGAAGTAGTGGCTTGGGCAGAAAAATTGTTGCCTGATTTGATGTGAAGTTTAAATTTTAGACATAAAAAAAGCGCCTAGGGCGCTTTTTTTCAATCAGTACAAATTTAAGCTAAAGCTTTAATTTGTGCTGCAAGACGACTCTTATGACGAGCTGCCTTGTTTTTATGTATCAAACCTTTCGTTGCCATACGGTCAAGTAGAGGTGTTGTTGCAGTGTATGCAGCTTGAGCAGCTTCTTTATCACCAGAGGCGATAGCAGAAAGTACTTTTTTCAAAGATGTACGTGTCATAGAGCGACGGCTAGCGTTATGTTGACGACGCTTCTCCGCTTGTATGGCACGTTTCTTAGCAGACTTGATGTTAGCCAAGTTGGAACTCCCAAAAAATTCTAGTCAAAATTCAAGGGTGCGGATTATGAGGATCAAGTCGCTTTATGTCAATCAGTTTCGTGGATTTTATGGCCAAATAATGGATTCTTTTTACTTTCGTTAAATCAATATCTTGCGTAAGCATAAATTAGTCGGTCAAAGCCTGATTGAATCGATAGACTCTTTGTCAGTTGTTCACGCATAATAACCTTTTTGTTGTTTAGGAAGAAATGGGTGTCAGGAAAGTTATTTAAGTCAGGCATGATTGTTAGCGCCATGACATTTATCTCCCGAATTTTAGGTTTGGTAAGAGATGCGGTTATTGCCAACTTAATGGGGGCCGGTGCCAATGCCGATGTATTTTTGTTCGCCAACAAAATACCTAACTTTTTGCGACGTCTTTTTGCAGAAGGCGCGTTTGCTCAAGCATTTATACCTGTTCTAGCTGATGTCAAACATGAAAACGATGAAGAACACCTAAAACAATTTGTGGCTAAAATTAGTGGTACTTTAGGTGTGATTGTCACCATAGTCACCATCATTGGTGTGATTGGTTCGCCTATACTGGCAGCACTTTTTGGCATGGGCTGGTTTGTTGACTATGTTAATGATCAGCCAGCAGGAGAAAAGTTTGAACTAGCATCTTTAATGCTAAAAATAACGTTTCCTTATTTATTATTTGTCTCTTTGACCGGTCTTGCCGGTGCCATCTTGAATACTCTGAATAAGTTTGCTGTAGCCGCTTTTACTCCCGTACTGCTCAATGTCGCTATCATTAGTTGCGCAATATATTTGGCTCCAAGATTTGAAGAGCCCGCTTTTGCTTTAGCTTGGGGGGTATTCTTGGGTGGACTCTTTCAGTTGCTTTTTTTGCTGCCGTTTTTATTTAAAGCTGGATTATTAGTCAAACCTAAATGGGGATGGTCGGATCCTGATATTGTCAAAGTACGCACCTTGATTATCCCCGCGCTTTTTGGCGTATCTGTTGGTCAACTCAATTTGTTGTTTGATACAGTTATTGCCAGTTTTTTGGGTACAGGGGCGATATCTTGGCTGTATTATTCTGACCGTTTATTGGAATTTCCTCTGGGATTATTTGGTATTGCTATTGCGACCGTTATTCTACCCACTTTGTCACATAATCATGTCTCTAAAGATGATAAGGCGTTTAGCGCTAACATTGATTGGGCTGTGAAAATGGTCTGTATACTTGGCATCCCTGCCGCTACTGGGCTGTTTATGTTGGCGGAGCCTATGTTATTGACTATATTCCAGCGCGGCGAATTTTCGCCTCAAGATGCAACCTATGCTTCTCATAGTTTAATGGCCTATTCATTTGGTCTATTGAGTTTTATGTTGGTTAAAGTATTGGCGCCAGGATTTTATTCTAGACAAGATACTAAAACCCCAGTCAAGTTTGGCATTTGGTGTATGGCTGCGAACATGTTGTTTAATCTTATTTTAGTTTGGCCATTTGATTATGTAGGTTTGGCTATGGCAACCTCTCTCTCTGCCCTAATGAATGCATTGCTACTCTATTGGGGGTTGCATAAACGAGGTGTGTATATCTCTTCAATACAGACAGTTTCTCTTATTATAAAAATTGTATTTTCTAGTGCGCTAATGGGAGTGGTAATTTATGTCTTTAATCCGAAAGCAGCTACATGGATTGATTTGCATCTAGTCGTTAAAATTTTTGAACTGGCTAAATTAATTTTAATAGGGGCAGCGGTGTTTGTTATTAGCCTCTTGGTGTTAGGCGTGAGAAAGAGTACTTTTTCAGCAGCGAAAACTGTAGCAAAATAGTATGCATGAATACATTTAGGGCGCGCCTTAGTTTTAAATAATCAGATTCCTTAAGGTTACTGCTTTCAATCGCTCTGTAGTTAGTTATAATCCGCGCCTTTGATTGATTTTTAGCAAGCCTTTTTGGCGTTTAAAGAGAGTGCAGTGGAACTAATACGTGGCCTACATAATCTTCGTGATAAACATCGAGGTTGTGTTTTAACAATTGGCAAGTTTGACGGGGTGCATTTAGGTCACCAAGCTGTACTTAGTCAAGTCGTTGAAAAAGCTAAGGAATTGGGGCTGCCTTCTACGGTAATGGTGTTCGAGCCACAACCTGAAGAATTGTTTTCCCCCGAGCAAGCGCCTGCTCGATTAAGTTTACTTCGCGATAAATATACTCAATTGAAAGCCTTAGGTGTTGACCGTTTATTGTGCGTGACATTTGATCGTCGGTTTGCTGATTTTAGTGCCACTGATTTTGTTGAAGGGTTGTTAGTCGATAAACTGGGTATTAAATTTTTGGTAGTAGGCGATGACTTTCGTTTTGGTAAAGGCAGGGTGGGTGATTTTTCAACCCTAGTTGAAGAGGGTGAAAAATGTTGTTTTGAGGTGGTAAGCACTCAGAGTTTTCGTTTGAAAAATTGTCGTATTAGCTCAACCGCGGTTCGCGATGCCCTTAGCGATAATGATTTTGCACTTGCCCAACAGATGTTAGGCAGACCCTTTACCATTGCTGGCAAGGTATTGCATGGTGATAAAAGAGGGCGAACGATTGGTTTCCCTACCGCTAATGTTTTATTGAAGCGATGTAAGGCGCCAGTAAATGGTGTGTTTGCAGTCACAGTTATTGTGGCGGGCAGCAGTTATTCAGGTGTCGCGAATATTGGCCATAGGCCCACGGTGAACGGTCAGCGTTCGCAATTAGAAGTTCATCTGTTTGATTTTAGCAGTGATTTATATGGCCAATTTATATCAGTGGCCATAGTCAGCAAAATCAGAGAAGAAATGAAGTTTGATTCTTTTGAGTTACTTCATCAACAAATACAAAAAGATGCACTAGTGGCAAAAACGCTGCTAACAGCCTCTTAATATTTTACTGTAACCATTGACCAATTTGGATTTAACCAGCAATGAGTGATTATAAACATACCTTGAATTTGCCTGAAACTGATTTCCCGATGCGCGGAAACTTAGCGCAACGTGAGCCCAAAATGCTTACACAGTGGACAGAGAAAAAACTCTATCAGCAAATTCGTGAAGCCAAAAAAGGCAATACGCCTTTTATTCTGCATGATGGTCCTCCTTATGCTAATGGTGATATTCATATTGGTCATGCGGTTAACAAAATTCTTAAAGATATCATTGTAAAGTCTAAAACCTTATCTGACTTTGATGCGCCTTATGTGCCTGGTTGGGATTGCCACGGACTGCCGATTGAATTGATGGTTGAGAAAAAAGTCGGAAAACCCGGTAAAAAAGTTACGGCTGCGGAATTTAGACAGAAATGCCGCGAGTATGCCGAAAAACAAATTGCGGGTCAGAAAGCAGACTTTATACGTTTAGGCGTTTTGGGTGAATGGGACAATCCATACAAAACTATGGATTTTAAATCGGAAGCCAATATCATCCGTGAATTGGGCCTTGTTGTTCGCTCTGGTCACCTTGAAAAAGGTTTTAAACCTGTGCATTGGTGTACGGATTGTGGTTCAGCATTAGCTGAAGCTGAAGTGGAATATCAAGACAAAAATTCTCCGTCTATTGATGTACGTTTTAAAGTTGTGAATACCGATGCGGTTGCCGCATGTTTTTCAGCTGAGGTTTCTAGTGATATCTCTGTGGCTATTTGGACAACTACACCTTGGACTTTACCTGCTAACCGTGCGGTATGTATTCATCCTACTTTAGAATACAGTTTGGTTCAGGTTACTAGCGAGCAAGGTCAAGAGTGCTTAGTCATAGCTACCGACTTGTTAGACGATTGTATGCAGCGTTTTGGTTTTGAAAATTATCAAACTCTGGGTGTATGTAAAGGCCAAGACTTAGAAAACCAAGCGTTACATCATGCGTTTTACGATTTCCAAGTGCCACTAATTTTAGGTGAGCATGTTACCACTGAATCCGGTACTGGCTGTGTGCATACTGCACCTGGTCATGGCGTTGACGATTTTAACGTAGGCAAAAACTACGGTTTAGAAGTGGCAAACCCTGTTGGCGCAAACGGCGTTTATTTAGAGGGCACTGAGTTATTCGCAGGTGAACACGTATTTAAAGCCAATGATCATGTAGTTGAAGTGTTAAAAGAACATGGCGCATTGTTGCATCACCATGTGTATAACCATAGCTACCCACATTGCTGGCGACACAAAACCCCTATTATTTTCCGTGCGACCCCTCAGTGGTTTATCAGCATGGATAAAAATGGATTACGTGAAGCATCGATAAAAGAAATCCATAAGACTCAGTGGATCCCTGAATGGGGCGAAAGCCGCATTGAAACTATGGTCGCAGGAAGACCTGATTGGTGTATTTCACGCCAGCGCACATGGGGCGTGCCTATCGCTTTATTTGTGCATAAAGACACTGGTGATTTGCACCCGCGCACCGATGAATTATTGGAACAAGTGGCCAAGCTGGTGGAACAAAAAGGTATTCAAGCTTGGTGGGATATTGATCCTGAAACACTACTAGGAGACGATGCCCAGACTTTCGTTAAAGTGCCAGATACATTGGATGTGTGGTTTGACTCAGGCGTAAGCCATTATTTTGTAGTTGATCAACGTGACGATATTCCGGCATCAGCAGATTTGTATTTAGAAGGCTCTGATCAACACCGTGGTTGGTTTATGTCATCATTAATGACATCTGTTGCCACTAAAGGGCATGCACCTTACAAACAAGTCCTGACCCATGGTTTTACGGTAGATGGTGAAGGTAAAAAAATGTCTAAATCCTTAGGTAACACTATTGCTCCTCAGCATGTTACTGGCAAACTTGGTGCGGATATTTTACGCCTTTGGGTCGCTTCTACCGACTATCGCAGTGAAATTGCAGTATCAGATGAAATCCTGAATCGTTCTGCCGATGCATATCGACGTATTCGTAATACCGCGCGTTTTTTATTAGCCAACTTAAATGGTTTTGATCCTAGCAAAGATTTAGTTGCCATCGACGATATGGTGGAATTAGACCAATGGGTCATGGGGCGTGCTCATAGCATTCAACAAGAAATCATTGAAGCGTACGAAAAATACGACATGTTAGTGGTATCCCAAAAGTTGATGCAATTCTGTTCGATTGAGTTAGGCAGCTTTTATTTGGATATCGTTAAAGATAGGCAATATACCGCCAAAGGAGACAGCCTTGCTCGTCGTTCTTGTCAAAGTGCGCTGTATCATATTATCGAAGCATTAGTGCGCTGGATGGCGCCCATAACCAGTTTTACTGCTCAAGAGTTATGGCAAGAAATGCCATGGCAACAAGATGAATTTGTTTTTACTGGTAAATGGTATGACGGTTTAGGTGAAGTGACGCTTTCCGATGATTTTAACAACGACTTTTGGCAACAAGTATTAGCGGTCAAAAATGAAGTGAACCGCTGTATTGAATTGACTCGCAAAGAAGGAAAAATCAAAGGATCATTGCAGGCAGAAGTCACTTTGTATGTAAACAGTGATTTATTTACCTTACTTAGCAAACTTGAAGATGAATTACGTTTTGTCTTGATCACCTCTGCAGCAAACGTTATTGAAAGCAATGATGTACCGGCTGACGCCGTTGTGACGGAAGTACAAGGGCTAGCAGTAGCCGTGTCTGTTTCAACAGAGGAAAAGTGCAGTCGTTGTTGGCATCATCGTAAAGATGTGGGGAATACACCTGCGCATCCTGAACTGTGTGACCGTTGTGTGGATAATGTAGAAGGTGAGGGCGAAAAACGCGCCTATGCTTAAAACTTTCACGCAAACGGGATGGCGCTTTTTATGGATTTCTATATTGGTGTTAGTGGCTGATCAATACACAAAAGCCTTAGTGCTGGAGAATATTGAGCTTTATCAAGCCATCCAAATATTGCCGTTTTTTAATCTGACTCATGTTTATAACTATGGCGCAGCGTTTAGTTTTTTACATGACGCAGGTGGTTGGCAACGCTGGTTTTTTACTATTATTGCTTTTACAGTCAGTGCCTTAGTGCTGTGGTGGTTAAAACAAACCACTAAACAACAAATAATGTTACCGATTGCGTTTAGTCTGATTATTGGTGGCGCCATAGGCAATGCTTATGATCGATTAGTGCATGGTTACGTAATAGATTTTTTAGTGTTGTATTACCAAGACTGGTATTGGCCTGCTTTTAATGTGGCCGATAGCGCCATATGTATAGGCGCGGTTTTATTAATAGTTGATATGTTTAAAAATAAAGAGGGTACAGATGCCTGAGGTGGAGCAAAGCTTGATTAAACAAGGTAGCGAAGTAGTATTACATTTTGACTTAAAGTTAGCCGATGGTTCTGCCGCAGACAGTACTAGAGTGAATAACAAACCAGCAAAATTAGTGATTGGCGATGGTAGCTTAACCCTTAACTTTGAAGATTGTTTATTAGGTCTAAAAACAGGTGATAAAAAGTCATTTACCTTGGAAGCTAACGACGCTTTTGGTATGCCCAATCCTGATAATTTACATCATCTTGAACGTAGTAAATTTAACGCAGAAACGCCCGCCGAAGAAGGTATGATTATTGCCTTTACTCAACCTGATGGCACAGAGCTGCCAGGTATTGTACGGGAAGTGACGGGTGATTCTGTTACCGTGGATTTTAATCATCCATTAGCCGGACAAGTGATTACCTTTGACGTAGAAATATTGTCAGTTAACTAGATAGGTTGTGAGGAACAAATATGCAGATCCATCTTGCTAATCCACGAGGTTTTTGTGCTGGTGTAGACCGTGCGATTACTATTGTTGAGCGTGCTTTAGAAATGTTTCCTGCGCCTATTTTTGTGCGCCATGAAGTCGTACATAATAAATTTGTAGTCGACGGACTCAAAGAGCGCGGCGCGGTATTTGTTGATGAATTATCAGAAGTGCCTGACGACAGTATTGTCATATTTTCCGCACACGGAGTTTCGCAAGCTGTTCGAAAGGAAGCTGATTCCCGTGGTTTAAAAGTGTTTGATGCAACCTGTCCTTTAGTCACCAAAGTGCATATGGAAGTGATGCGTGCCAGCAAAAAAGGTACCGAATGTATCTTAATTGGTCACAATGGGCATCCTGAAGTAGAAGGTACTATGGGCCAATACAACAATGCCAATGGCGGTATATATTTGGTGGAGTCAGTTGAAGACGTAGCCAAGCTATCGGTCAAAGATCCCTCTCAACTTTATTACTGTAGCCAAACCACCTTATCTGTCGATGATACTGCTGATGTGATTGATGCCTTAAGGCTACAATTTCCTGCCATTGAAGGGCCGCGCAAAGATGATATTTGTTATGCCACGCAAAATCGCCAAGACTCAGTCAGAGAGCTGTCTGCTGATTGCGATTTATTGTTAGTGGTAGGTGCCCAGAATAGCTCCAATTCTAATCGACTTAGAGAACTTGCTGAAAAAATTGGCGCCACCGCTTATTTGATAGCGGATGCCGATTGTATTCAACAAGTATGGCTTAAAAACGCAAAAAATATTGGTGTCACAGCCGGTGCATCTGCACCAGAGGTTTTGGTGCAAGGTGTGGTTAGTCGATTGAAAGAGTGGGGCGCCACTAACGCTGTTGAACGAGCTGGCCGGGAAGAGAATATTGAATTCGCCGTACCGAAAGAATTACGGGTTAGGAATCTTTCTTAACGTGCAAATCTAATTAACGTTAGATATTGGTTGTTCGGGCAGTAGGATCGCTGTCAAGTAACCTTCCATAATAGGGTCGCTGCACCTTGTATACAGTTTCATCGAAACTTGTGTAAGGCTTGCAGTGTAGCCAAACTATCATACTGATAAATTAACGGTTGTGTTCAACAGCTTAAGTAATATCAAAACTCTACTATTTAGAAAAAGCAATGAGCGGGTGTTTTATTCATCGACTGATCAATATGTATTGCTAAACATGTGTCGTCGGACGTCTGGCTACCTTTTGCTTTGGCGGTAAGGGTATAAGTTGTAGCGGATACATCCGTAACAATAAAAATATAATACTCGTTAGGTGGCAGGCTGAGCTGTTCAGTTTTTGCGTAGCTAATGTTCTCAATACGGTACGCCTCTTGTTGTAGTTTTAGTCGCAGTAAGTGAGTAATGCCATCTCCTCGTCTAGAGTTTAAAATTTGTTGTTCAAACGACGGAAATACCAGTGTTGCCAGTACTCCTATTATGATAACAACCACCATAAGCTCAATGAGCGTCATACCAAACTCTGCGTAAAGTTCAGCGTTATATCGAATATTTGTTTCCCTCACTTTAACTAGCATAGCCATTCCCTTTTTTATGCGTTTTAAACAAATTGAACTATATTTTAACTTATGGATTTGATTATAGGCGTTTTTTAAATTGGCGCTAAGTAAGGATACTAAGATGCATAATCTTTCTGGACTGACACTTCTAGAGTTACTCATTACAATCTCAATTTTGGTGCTTGTGGTGACGTTAGGCTCACCTGCAATCAACTCAATTCAAAAAAACATGCAATTAAGAGGAGCAGCGCAAAGCAGCTATTTTGCATTTCAGCAGGCTCGAGTAGCAGCGATCACTAAAAATATTGATGTGACTGTAGCGATTCGTTCCGGTAAAAGTTGGTGTGCTGCTTTGAGTGACAACGGTGTATGTGATTGCGCTGTTGAATCTGAATGTACCTTGGATGGGGCAGAATATAAGGTTGATTTTGTTGACTATCGTTTTGTTGAAATAGACAAAGTTACTTTTGGTGCAGACAGTGTTGCTGTATTTGATGCGAATAGAGGTTTAGCAATCGGTCATGCAGGCTCAATTGTTTTCTCCGATGGTGAGAAACAACTTAAATTAATTTTAAGTAATATGGGTCGAGTTAGGCTTTGCTCAATCGACAGTAATATCGGTGGATTCGAGACATGTTAGTTTCGTCTATAAAGCAGCATGGCAATAGTTTGGTAGAGTTGATGATTTCTATGGCTCTTGGACTCGCGTCCATTACTGCCATGGCGTCTCTTGTGGGTCATGGTATCGCGTTAAACTCTAGCCTACTCGCTAAGTCTAGGTTAGATGAAGAAATAAACGCTGTAGTCGCTGTTGTCAGTCACGACCTTAAGCGAGCAGGGTTCTATGCTCTTACTAGTGATATTGTTAAAACCCCTATTACTTCCTCCAACCCTTTTGATGACAGTTTGAGTGTTTCGTCCTATTTAGGCGAGTTGGCGAATAGCTGTATCAATTTTGCTTACGATCGTAATAAAAATGGCGTGTTTGACAGTTCTACTTCAAACGAAAATTATGGCTTTCGTTTGAGGGATTATGCAGTTGAAATTCGTTTGGATGGCGCTGCTTGCAATCAATCCGGTTGGCATGATTTAACTGATCCGAAAATTGTTCAGGTAACGGCTCTTAAATTTACAATTGAAAAAAACACAGTGCAGCAAGTTAAACAAACTCGGGTCAATATTGCGTTGCAAGCACGTTTAAAAAAACATCCAGATATTTCACGGAGCATCAACACTAGTATTTTGATTGAAAATTATGAATAAGCGGCTGACCATTAATTCTTTTGGTCTGCAAAATAAAAAGGGCGCAGCAATATTGTTAACCGTAGTTCTGTTGTTAATTATGGTGACACTCGTCACGCTTTATACAGGCAAAATTCAATTATTTGAACATCAGATTTTAGTGAATACACAAAATCAGGAATGGGCCCAAACATCAGCAAAAGCCGGGGTAAATCGAGGTTTAGCTATGCTTAGTGTAAATAAAGTTTGGCCTGATGAGGAAGTCCTTGGAAATTTAGAAGACAACAGTACTTTTACTCTTTCTGCTAACAGTGAATATTTACCTGGCAGTCGCACACTTGTCACTATCAAAGCTATCGGTAAATCGGCAGATAATCTAGCTAAAGCTACCGTGATTGAGCAGGCATTAGTTTATCCATTACTGCTCAATCAGCCACCGGCACCCTTAATCATCAAACATGGATTTAGTAGCGCTGGTGAGTTTGAAGTGGTTCCTAACCCAAATGGATTAGGTCTCGCGTCACCCCTATCATTGTGGTCAGATACGATTGTCTCTCTATCAGGAACCAATCATCATAGTTGTATTTTAAGTGAGTTTAACGAAGGTAACTGCAGTATTAATACTTATTCTGATCACAGTGAAAAATTGATTGATATAACAGATGGTTCAGCTTCATTTCCAACCGATTTAGTCAGTTATCTATTTAACACACCGTCCTCTGAGTGGACTCAATTAGAGCAACAATCTGACTTTGTATTAACCGATTGTGATGCGTTAGATAATGGTTCATGGGGGGTTATATGGATTGATGGTGACTGCGAAGTGAGTGCCAGCACGCAAATAGGTAGTGACTCTGAGCCTATTATATTAGTTATTTTTGATGGCAACGTGGAATTTCATGATGATGTTGTTATGTATGGTCTTCTGTTTTCATATAAACCAGTCGATTCAATCAAAGTGTTAGATATAGACATGCATACTGATAGTCTGGTGTATGGTGCGGTCATTTCAAACCATCAATTAGGAACAAAAAGTGGATTAACAAGAGTTGTGTTTCTGGCTGATGTCATACAAAAATTACAAGACAGTAAGAGATTGCAGAGAGTGGCTAGAGTACCTGGTAGTTGGCATGACTTTTAGCTGAGGACACATAGATGAATAAAATAAATGGATTTACGCTAATTGAGGTGTCAGTCGCTTCTCTTATCATTATGTTGGGCGTGACTGGCTATGTGACCTTGCAAAGTGAATATGTGGTCGCAGATGCAAAAATTAATTTACGCGGTTTAGCACTGCAATTGGCACAAGAAAAACTAACCGATTTAGCTTTTTTTCAGCAGCTAAGCCATGTAGATGGGATGCAGTCTTACCAAAATATAGCAACCAATTTAGGAGGCAGTATTGTAGCTGGAGAACGAGACATAAAATTGTCTTCTGAATCCAATTTACAAACCTATGATACTCAATGGCAAGTTGAAAATTTATATTATGTAGATACTGGTTTTGATGGCGTTGCTGATAGCTGGGTGAAAGCCGGAGATCCCTTTTTCCCAGTTGATTTACCACGAAATGTCGATCTTAAAAACGTTATTATTGTAGTCACTTGGATTGATATTAATGGTGAAAGTAAACAACTCAAAATGTTTGGCAATATTGCCCCAATTGCGCAAAGCCAAAGTTTCCATGCTAAATATCGCTCACCCAGTTCTAAAGCGATGCCTTAGGTTTCAAAAATACATTTATTTATCCAACATATACTAAACTGTAAGCAATTAAATTAAGTTATAGTTTATTGTTTTTAAAGCTTTTATTGAATTATTCATTGTTTATTAAATCAAAATATATACCTTTACCCCCTTACTAATAACCTAATACTTTGTATTTTTAGCTAACATACTAGTCATAGATTTATCTTGGTTGTTGGTCGAATATCTATGTTTTCCAAATTGAGTGAGAAAAAGCGTGAATAGCAAATCCGAAAAATTTTATACAAATTATCAACAAGGTGTTGGCATGATTGAAGTGCTAGTCACTTTGTTTATTGTTTCTGTAGGGTTACTTGGTGTGGCATATTTACAAATTGTTGGTTCATTCACAAATTCTGAAGCCTTAAGCCGTTCTCAATCCGTGTTGGTCGCTCAACAATTAACAGAGCGTTTAAGAGCAAGCGCTGTATTTTCGCCACTCGGTAAAGGTTTGGTTGTGCATAATGATTATTTTGATGAAGATTTGTATAACTTTTCCGGCATGACATGCGCCTCCGGACTACCACATGCTTGTTATTGTTTAGAACGACCAACGGTAATTCCTAACTGTAATGATAATGTCTGTACTGCTGCTCAACTAGCTGCATTTGATGCCTATGAAGTTTCATGCTCAGCAGTAGCTGCCAATCCTGAAATAGAAATTAGTTTAACCTGTGAATTAGATAATAATGCGGCTGATACAGACGCATGTAGCGTAGGCTCTAAACATATCGTTATTTTAAGTTGGCCAGTAGAAAACTGGCAAAACATTGAACGCACATTGAATGCAGGTTGCAATGTTGGCGAAACAAAACCTCACGATTGTGTGTCTGTGGACGTGACTTTATGAACGCTTACAGGAAACAAGGTGGCTTTAGTCTTATCGAGTTGATGATTTCCCTTGCTCTTGGACTGATTATTTCTGCCGCAGTTGTTCAAGTGATGATCAGTAATAATTCAACCGAACGACTAAATCGGTCAATTGCATCCGCTCAAGAAAACGGCCGTTTTATCATAGCTAGGCTGCGCAACGATTTAATCATGACGGGACGCTACGATATGTTGCAACCAGATCTGAATACAGACGTTGATATCGTGGTTGAGGCCGCTTTTGTGCAGAATAACCCTATTCCAGTGGTGGGTGATTATAGTAATGGGTTAACTAAAGGCGCAATAGAAGGGGCGGGTACAACCAGCGATACTTTGATGGTTGCGCTACAGGCAAGTAAAGATTGCAGGGGCGCGACTCATGGTTATGTCGGCGAAGAGTTTATGGTGGTGAATGAATATTTTTTGGATGGCACTTCTCTTAAATGCCGAGGGTTTGATGGCAGAGTCCTGCGCGGTTTAAAGGCCGTGGTTGATAACGATAGTGCTTACACTTTATTGGACGATGTTGTTAGTTTTCAAGTTCAATACGGCATCACAGATAATATTGCCTCAAAAGACAATTCGGCTAGACCAGTAAAATTTATTGATGCTGATACATTAGGTGCAGAGAAAGCCGCTGGCGCACTTGTCGTAGCGATTAGAATTGCATTATTACTGAAAGCTGACTCTGACATTGTAATCAGTCCCGTTCCTAAGTTTAAACTGCTTAATGAGGAGCCAATCACACCCTCTGAAAAAAGGTTGTATAAGCAGTTTGAAACCACTATCACTTTGCGTAATAGCAAAAATTTCGCTCGAAGTAGAAATATATGAACTATCTATCAAAACAAAGAAATTCAGGAATGGTCATGGTATTTGCCTTGCTGATACTAATGAGTCTTACCATTTTAGGTGTGTCATCAGTATCCAGTAGTTTAATGCAAAGCAAAATGGCGACATCTATGGAGAAGCGTTCTCTTTCATTTGACGCAGCAGAATCTGCAATCGCTGCTGTGATGTTTGAATCCGAAGATGAAGCACTACTAAGCAACGTAGCTTTGGATGACCCTTTGTCTGCCGCCCGAGGTGGTACGCAATTAGACTTAGCTGTTCAAAACTTGAGTTGCTTTGAGAATGTCACATGGACCAATAGAGTGCTGACTAAAGCTGGCTTAAGCACTGGAACCCAACATACAACTGCCGGCAATTATACCGATAAACCTATAGTGAAAAGCTGGTCTCGAGCGGCGTTTGTACGAGAACAACCTTGTGTCGGCTCAAGCAACGTTATCGGTGGTAGTAATATTAGTTGTCATGTCTTTATAGTAAAGGGATGTGGGCAATTAGACGATAGTAATTACGCAGTGGCTAACTCCGTCAATGCCTCAGTTTTTGCGCCTGCAACTCAATAAGTGGTGTTTTCATGAAATATATCAACAAATTTACAGGAATATGGCTGGCGGTCAGTTTGACGCTTTTCAGTAGTGTATCTAGTGCAGATGACTTAGAAATATATCTTGGAGTAGCCGGCAGTGAAGTCACCTATAACCCAAATGTGCTGTTTATTATGGATACGTCAGGCAGTATGACAGGTAAAGATGGTGGTACTGAATCGAGAATGTTAAGGGTGCAAAATGCGCTTAAGGAAACGCTTAATTCAGTTACTAACATTAATGCTGGGTTGATGCGTTTTTCAGATTTTGGTGGGCCCATTTTATATCCTGTTAGGCCGATTGATGATGCTGTTTCTCCTGAAATAATCACTTCAATCTCCGCGGCTACAGATGATGCTTATGAAATTGCATCAAGTGTAAATACTTCTAGTACTACATTGAAACTATCTGAAAATACAAATGCGGTGACTTTAGGTCTTCGTTATCAAGATTTAAACATTCCTCGTGGCGCGGTTATTACTAATGCGTATATTCGTTTCAGTTCAAACGGATTTAATAGTGGAGCGACAAACTTAACCTTTAGTGGAGAGTTAATTGCAGACTCCATTACTTTTAGCAATACGAGTAACAATATATCAGGCAGAACGAAAACGGCTAGCTCAGTGCTGTGGGATACAGATAATGACTGGCCGGTATCGGGTGAAACCTTAGTGTCCCCAGATCTGAGTAGCGTTGTACAAGAAATTGTCGACCAATCTGGATGGTGTGGTGGAAACTCTTTAAACATAATTGTTGATGGTTTAGGTATCAGTACCAGTAGTGCGCGCGTATCCCCAGCATTTGAAGACGGTGAAGGATTAGGCCCTCAACTTGTAGTGGTGTATGACGACACAACAGCCACAGGTTGCGTAAAGGGTAAGTTAAGCTATCAGGTGGACTCGCAAAAAAATAATGCTGAAGAGCGTGGTGATGGATATCAATCAACAGGCAGTGAGTTAACCTTTCGAGACAGCTCAAACAAGTATATTGGTGTCAGATTTAGAAACATAGCCCTTCCGCAAGGTGCAAGTATACTCAATGCCTATTTAGAGTTTACTGCCTATCAAAATAGTACTAGCTCAAGCGCCAGCTTTAATATTGCTGGAGTCGACCAAGATGATCCTAATAGTTTTAGGTCTTATCCACGGTATTTGCTAAGGGACAAGCCAAAAACAGTTTCAGTGCCATGGGTAGGCATTCCTAGATGGTATAAAAACTACACTTATCAAAGTCCGTCTGTGAAAACGATAGTTGAGCAAATTGTGGGACGTCCTGGTTGGGAGTTGGGTAACGAAATGATGTTTGTGTTTTCTGATTTTGTGGGTATTCGAGGCGCCTACACTTACAACGGGAAACCATCAGGGACTGTAAGTTTGGTGGTCGAGTATGAAGGTAGTGCTACACCAGGCAGCACCTCAACAGTACGTGAACATCTAGTCAGTCAAGTTGATGCATTAAGTGCAAGCGGGTATACACCCATAGTGGATACCATGTACGAGGCCGCCAGTTATTATGGTGGACTAGCCGTCGATTATGGTAAAACGCGAGGTCAATCTTCTGTTTCAAGTACCGTACGACGTAACACCAGAGTGAGCCATAGATTGTCTTATGTTGGAAGTGACTCAGTGTTACCTTCAGGTTGTACTGTAGATAACTTGGGCAGCTCGTACTGTATGAATGAAAGCATCCCTGATGGTGCTACCTATATCAGCCCAGTGACAGATAAAGTCTGTCAAACTAACAATCACATCGTTCTATTATCTGATGGTTCAGCTAATAATAATCACAGTGTGACAGAGATTGAGACGTTACTAGGGAAGTCATGTACCGGCTCTGGTGGAGAAAAGTGTGGTGTAGACCTAGCCAAAAACATTGGTGATGGTGACGACTCTAAGATCGATACCCGGGTTTTTACGCACACAATTGGTTTTTCCGCAGGATCATCTGCTAATGCCTTTCTTAACGACTTGGCAATTAACGGTAACGGTGATTTTTATACCGCAGATAATACAGACGATTTAGTTGGTGTGTTTCAGTCCATATTAAAAACTGTAAAAGATGTTAATGCTACTTTTGTCTCGCCAGGTGTGGCTGTTAATCAACTCAATCGACTCACGCATAACGACGAATTGTATTTTGCTTTGTTTAAACCTGCAGAAGGCACTATTTGGCCGGGTAATGTCAAAAGATATAGGTTGGATGGTTCAGATATTCTGGATAAAAATGGCTTGAATGCTGTGGATAGTGTCACCGGCTTCTTTAACGACAGTGCGCACAGTTTTTGGTCTTTATTGGCAGATGGAAATGACGTGCGAGAGGGGGGAACCGCGGGGAAAATGGGCTTGCCTCGTGAAGCTTATGCTTTCGATGGTGTGGGTACCATAATCAAAACAGACAACTTGTTGCATGAAGACAATGTCAGTTTAACCATTGCAGACTTAGCTGTTGGCGCTTTGGCCGACCCAACAGCTGCCCGTGAAGCAGTCATAAAATGGGCGCGTGGTGTTGATGTGAAAGATGATGATGCTGATGGCAGTACATCGGATGCCAGACAAACTATGGGCGATCCCATTCACTCTCAACCGGTAATTGTTAATTATTCTCTAACAGACAGTGCGGTGTTTGTGGCAACCAATCATGGCTTTTTACATTCGTTCGATCCATCAACGGGTGAAGAAAATTTTGCGATTATGCCAAAAGATCTAATGGATAATTTATATGATTTATACCTCGACTCTTCTACTTTTTCCCATATTTACGGATTAGATGGAGACATGGTGCTTAGGACAGTGGGTAGTAATATTTATTTGTATGTTGGTATGCGCCGCGGAGGTAATAACTATTATGCGTTTGATATTACCAATAAAACCAATCCTAGATTGATGTTTAAAATTGATGGCGGTTCTGGAGATTTTGCCAATTTGGGACAAACTTGGTCTAAGCCTACAGTGACAAAAATTAGAGTAGGCGCTGCCAGTAAAAATGTGCTGATATTTGGTGGTGGTTATGACGAAGATCAAGACAGTAAATTGTTAAGAAGTACTGATACTATTGGTAACTCAGTGTTTATTGTCGATGCTGACACTGGCGAATTAATTTGGTCGGCTAGTAGCGCTGACGCTGACTTAATCCTACCTGATATGGGATACAGTATTCCGGCTAGAATTTCAGTCATTGATCGTGAAAATGATGGGTTTGCAGACCATATGTATGTGGCTGATATGGGCGGTCAATTGTTTAGATTGGATATTCACAATGGCGAGTCGGTAGTGGATTTAGTATCTGGTGGCCTTCTTGCTAATTTTGGCGGCGATATTGAAGCAGATAACCGCCGGTTCTATTATGGTCCGGATATATCTGAGATTAGCTTGGGTAGCGATCACTACTATGCTGTAGTACTGGGTTCTGGGTTCCGAGCACATCCATTAAATACAGCTATTAATGACCAGTTCTATATGATTAAGGATGAAGGTGTATTTGCAATTGATGCAGACGGAAATTTTGGTATTCCTAGCAGTCCCTTAGTGTTAACTGATTTGTATGATGCGACTGACCATTTACTGACTTCTCCAAATTCAGCAGCACAAGAATTGGCAATAGAGCAATTTGCAGATTCACAAGGCTGGTACATTAGTCTCAATACCGGGGGGGAAAAGGTACTTGCCTCTCCACTGATCTTGGATTACCAAGTAATATTTACTACCTATTTGCCTGCAACGGCTAGTGATAGTGAGTGTGCACCACCAACTGGAAACAGTCGCGCGTATCTAGTGGAATTAATTAACGGTAACTCTGTAACAGACCTAAATGATGATGGTACACAATTGCATGAGGATCGTTATGCACAATTAAAACAAACGGGTATCGCGCCAGATACTAAAATTTTGATTGAAGATATTATAAAGCCTATTATTTGTTTGGGTACTGAGTGTGCGTCGACTGTCATCGATGTTGATGAAGACGGCAACAAGGTTGCCTGTGGTTCAGCTTTTGAGTGTTTAGCTGAAAATATTCACAGCTATTTTGAACGGGTGCAAAAAAGCAGTTGGAAAACAGAGACAGAGAGACCATGAAAATAACTAACAATGAACAACGTATAAGACAGAAAGGGTTTTCATTAATTGAATTAATGGTAGCTGTTGCAATCATTGGCATTCTTACCAGTATCGCTTATCCGACTTATCAAGGGTTTATTGTTAGCACCAATCGAGGTGCTGCCCAAGCTGATTTGATGAGCCTAGCGGCGGCTATGGAGCGACATAAAGCCGCAAGTTTTAGTTATAAAGCGGCGGCTGATTCGGCGGCCGATACAGGAAAACCTGCCATTTTTCATCAACATTCGCCATCTGCAGAGCTTTACGCTAAGCGTAAATATGATTTGTTTATTAGTGAGGCTAGTGGCAGTGCTTATCTTATTGAGGCTAAGCCTGTAACCGGCATACCTCAAGCAGGAGACGGTAACGTTGCCTTTTATAGTGATGGGAGAAGGGCATGGGATGCGAACAATAATGGCACCTATAGCACCACTGAGTTTTGTTGGAGTTGTTAGACCATCATTTTTTACTGATGAATGTGTTTAACTCTTCCAACTTCACCGCTGTCTAATCTTACTTTGATACCATGGGGATGATTGGGTGAATTGGTGAGGATTTTTTCGACCACACCGACCGTTAAATCACCCGTTCTTTGATCTTGTTTAAGTACGATAGACACTTGGGCACCGATTTTAATATTTGCTCGTTTTGTACCTTCCATAATCACCCCTAATCTTCAGTCTTATCTTTAAATTCACATAAATCTTCAATAATACACGAGCCACATCTTGGCTTTCTGGCAATACAAGTATATCTACCATGCAAAATTAACCAATGGTGTACATCGACTTTAAATTCCGCAGGTACCACTTTTAACAGCTTTTGTTCTACCAGATCAACGTTTTTGCCCATGGCTAGTTTAGTTCTGTTTGAGACTCTAAAAATATGAGTGTCTACGGCTATTGTCGGCCAGCCAAAAGATAATTAAAGTAGACATTGTGGCTGACTCAATTTTTCGGTCTGCTATTTAGCCATAGCCGACCTTAGCTTTTGTTCATCCTTGCTCATATTTACGGCAATACTAACTGAAATATCTTGCTCATTTGTGGTGTGGGTTTAAGCTCAAAGCCGCCTCTCCATTTTAGCTGTTGATAACTAAATCAAGTAAGATATGTTCTACTCATTTATCAACATAAAGGCTTGTTTTGTGGGCTATCACAACTGCCGAAAACTTAAGGCATTTATATGCTAAACCTTATAAATTATGCTATCTTAATCCACTTTTGCTCAAAGCTTATGTAAATTCATAAAACCTTAAATAACTCAATAAAACCAACTGGTGACAAGTCATTTATTGTCAGTTTTTTTTACAGAATGATTTTGTTAATCCTGAAAAAAAGTACAACAGGTTGAAATTAAAGGGTTTTTATTTTTTGGCATGATTTTTGTTATGTTAAAGTATTATGATTAATAATTACTATTTTAATGATTACCTACCAACTGTTATGAAAAGGGATTAAAAAGGAATATCAAATGAAAATAAAAATTTTAAAAACAATTTTAGCTAGTCTAATATTGGCTACAAGTTGTTTTGCTAATGCAGGCCTTATGTTAGTTACTAGTCTTAATCAACAAGATGTAACGCCTGTTTCTGGTAACCAATCTTATACAGGACAGCTAGGAGATGATTTTACCGTAAATCAAGATATATGGATAAATAGTGTTGGAGCATTTGATCATTTAGGTAATGGAACATTTGGTGAATTGTATTGGGAGTTGTTCGATGTATCGTCTGGAAAGCTGCTATACAGTACAACTATTGCTGCTACAGGGACAAGATCTATAGGCTCAGGTATCGAAAGTAACTACGCTTGGTTGGACTTGGATCAATCAATTAAGTTGGACGCCAATACGGTGTATAGCGTAGCGGCCTATGGATTCGATACTACTGATCTCAATTTTAATACATATTTTACTGGAAACCCATTAGATGTCGGTTATAACACAATAGGATTAACAGCTCCAGCAACAGGAAGTGCTAGATGGAGTGGTGCTTTCGGAACCCTTCCTACTACAGCCGGAAACGCTTTAAGCACACAACCTTATCATTTTGGTGCTGCTAACTTTAAATACACTACAGAAGTTCCAGAACCAACTACTCTTGCTATTTTTGCACTAGGCATGATGGGTTTAACTGCACGTAGATTTAAGAAACAAGCTTAATTATGTTTCTAATATTTGGCTCTAAGAACATCAATTGTAATGATTGGTGTTCTTTTGTTTCTGGTGCCTTAACAATTAAAATTAGCCATATTTAGTGGTAAAAGTCTGAAAATATTCGCTTTGATTTAAAATCTCTATGACCGCAATGGTGGCACAGCAGCCCATGATTGCAACTTGGTTTGAGTAGTCTGAACGACCGAGTTTAGCACTAAGAAGTCATACCTATAAGATTACTTTAACGACCGCTTTGGTGGCATTTTTGCCAGTCAGGTTATTCGACAGGCTAATGGAATGGTCGCCTCCCTTCCCAAACTAAAAACGTAATGGCAAAGTAGTGAGGCAGTTTCTCATCA